>Ga0164290_1000558_pt1 | contig 111290 bp, 110 predicted proteins | sample Micstemetagenome_FD_108782 | JGI IMG/M metagenome (GOLD analysis project Ga0164290, IMG submission 108782) | Contaminated culture microbial community from soil near Moab, Utah, USA - Microcoleus steenstrupii SON62 (Illumina Assembly) | ecosystem: Environmental > Terrestrial > Soil > Soil crust...
CCCCGACATGGCCGGTTCCGCCCGTAGGAGTCGCGTCGCCGTGAAGCTGTCCCCCGTCCAGATCGAGACCATCCACGAGGCGACCGGCTTCGCGCCGCTGACCGAGGAACAGGCTTCCGGCGCGGGTCTCCACGCCTTCTTCGGCGACAACACCTTCTACCTCGACGACAAGGGCATCTACGTCTTCGAGGAGGTGGAGATCGAGGGCGAGGAACTGGGCGGCGAGCAGCCCGTCACCGCGATCAAGATCGCCGACCTCGTCCCCACCGGCAACGGCGACGAGGTCGAGGTGCGTTCGATCCAGCCGCTCCTCACCACCACGACCGTCGACATCGCTTAGCCCGCCGGCGCCGTGCCGCGGGTGCGCCAGCCTTCGAGGCGCGCGGCCATGCGGGCGACGTGCCCGCCGGGCCAGTAGACGCGCCCGCACGCCGGGCAGGAGCGCACGTCGCGCGGGCTCTGCCGGAACGGCGCCGGCGTCCGTTCGACATCGTCCGGGCCCGCCGGCTGGAGCGGCTCGTTGTCGGCCATGCAGCGCGTGAAGGGCGCGTGCCCCCAATAGAGACCGATCGTGTCGCGCAGCGCGCGGGCGTGGTCGTCGAGCGAGCCTTCGGGCAGGAGCAGCGCCGCGCAGCGGCCGGCGGCCGCCTGCACGAGCGCGCGGTCGCGAGAGAGGAGCAGGCGCCGATCGTCGGCGCACCGGTCGAGCACCGCCGCGTCCGGCGTGCCGGGCGGCGCCAGCGCGGTGTCGTGGCCGGCCGCGCGCAGCCAGCGCGCGAGCGAGGCGAGCATCTCGTCGCAGAACAGGCGCACCGGACCTCAGGCGCGGCCGATGCCGCTCGACGCGCCGGTGATCACTACGGGACGGGCTTCGGGATGGCGCATGTGCGACTCCTGCAGTCGGGCGCGGTCAACGCGCGGCGCGCGCCTCAGGGCGCACCGAGGTCGATCGTGCGGGCGACGCCGATCGCCTCCAGGAAGCGCTCGTCGTGGCTCACGACGACGAGCGCGCCGTCGAACCCCCGCAAGGCCGCTTCCAGTTCCTCGACGGCATCGATGTCGAGGTGATTCGTCGGCTCGTCGAGCAGCAGAAGCTGCGGGGCGGTCTCGCCCGACATGACGCAGCTCAGGCCCGCCCGCAGCCGCTCGCCGCCGCTCAGGTCGCGCGCGAGCCTCAGCGCGTCGCGGTTGCGGAACGCAAAGCGGGCGAGCGCGGCGTGCGCCGCGTTCGCGCTCAGCCCGGGGGCGGCGCGGCGGAGGTTGTCGAGGAGCGACAGGTCGTCGTCGAGGAGGCCGACGTGCTGGTCGAGACAGGCGCTCGCCGCCGCGCGGGTCACCGTCCCCGCGGTGGGCTCGAGGTCGCCCGCGATCAGGCGCAGGAGGCTGCTCTTGCCCGAGCCGTTGCGGCCGGTGACGGCGATCCGTTCGGGACCGCGGATCGTCAGCGTCAGCGGACCGAAGAGGCGGCGCGCGCCGAGTTCGAGCACGACGCCGTCGAACGCGAGCAGCGTTCGGGACGCGGGCAGCCCGGCCGGCGGCAGCTCGATCGTCAGCGGGGGCGTCACCTCGATGCGCCGCGCGGCCTCGTCGAGCGCCCGCTCGGCCTCGTCGATCTGTCGCGCCGAAAGCGTCGCGCGCCGGCCCGCGGTCGCCTCCGCGCGCCGCTTGGCCAGCCCCAGGCTGAGCTTGCCGTCGCTGCCCGAAGCGGCGAACGCGCGTCCGTCCGCGTCGCGGCGTCCCTGGCGCTCGCGGGCGACCTGCGCGTCGCGCTTCGCCGCCCGCAGCGCGTCGGCCGCCTGCGCCTTCGCGGCCGTCGCGCGCTCGCGCTCGGCCGCCTTCTCGGCGGCATATTCGGACCAGCCCCCGCCGAACGAGACGATCCGGACCGGGGACAGCTCGACGATGCGATCGACCCGTTCGAGCAGGGCGCGGTCGTGGCTGGCCACCACGACGCCGCCGCGCCAGCGTTCGATCAGCGAGGCGACGAGCGCGCGGCCCGCGCGGTCGAGGTCGTTCGTCGGCTCGTCGAGCAGGATCACGTCCGGCGCCTCGAGCAGCAGCCGCGCGATCCCGAGCCGCACGCGCTCGCCGCCGCTCAGGCCGCCGGTCGCCCGGTCGAGGCCGATCGCGTCGAGCCCGGCTTCGCCGAGCGCCCGCTCGACGCGGTCGGGCAGCAGCCAGTCGGCGGCCGCGAGGTCCTCCGGCGTTCCGTCGCCGCGGCCGATGCGGTCGAGAAGCGCCAACGGACCGGCGACGCCGAGCGCCTCGGCCACGGTGTCGGCCGGCCGGTTCGACGATTGCCGGAGCATCGCGATCCGGCCAGGGGCGGCGATGCTGCCCGCTGCCGGCCGCACTTCGCCGAGGATCGCGCGCAGCAGGCGGCTCTTGCCCGAGCCGTTGCGGCCGACGAGGCCGACGCGATCGCGGTCGATCGAAAGGGTGAGGTCGGAGAAGAGCGGCCGCCCGTCAGGGGCGGCGAGCGACAGACGGTCGAGCGTGAGGAACGCGGGCATGGGCGGAGGCCTGGACAGGAGAGACGGAACGGGCGGTGCTCTTCCGGTCCTGGTCCATCTCGGCCTCCTCGCGCGGGTGAGGGCGAAGCGTTAGCCGGCTTCGCCCCGGACTTCAATCGGTCGCCCGGACGGCAAGCCGCATGTGGAGGAGCGGGTAGGGGCGGCCGGCGTCGTCGGTCGGCGAACGCCCCGTCGGGACGAAGCCGAGGCGCCGGTAGAAGCCGACCGCCCGTCCGTTCTGCTCGTTCACGTCCACCGTCAGGACGTCCCGCCGCGTCGCGGCGTGCCTCACGAGTTCGCGCCCGACGCCCCGACCATGGCAGGCCGGATCGACGAACAGCGAGTCGATGTGTGCGCCGCTCAGCCCCATGAAGGCCAGCGGCCGGTCCGACCCGTCGGCGGCGACCCACAAGACGGCGGCGGGGAGATAGTCGCGGGCGACCATCTGCTCGATCTCGACGACGTCGCGGGGATCCAGAAAGCCATGCGTCGCCGCGACCGCGCCGCTCCAGATCTCGAGCAGGCGCCCGACGTCCCCGGGCCGCGACGGGCGGATCAGCATGGCCGGGACCGACCGGTCAGGCGACGTTGTCGGCCGGGAGGATCATCGTCGGCTCGGCGGCGGGCGCGAGGTCGAAGCCGCCGTTCCGGTCCGCGTCGGCCGGTCCGGCGTCGGCGGCGCCGAGGAACGCGTTCCGGACCGTCCGATTGACGGCCTCCGGCGCGTTGGCGACGAGGAAGAAGCCGTCTTCGCGGCCGTCCCCGTCGACGTCGATACCGACGCGTTCCCCGGCGACGGACGGCAGCCCGACGACAGACACCGCGGGCGCCGCGAGGACGTTCGCCACCGGCCCCCTCGACACGATCGAGAAGGCGGGCGCGCCGTCGACGGCGACGACGTCCCGGCCCGGATCGAAGTCGAGGACCACGCCGAGGAGGCGCGGCGCGTCGCCCACCGCCGCGTCGACGACGAAACGATCCGCGCCGCCGCCGCCGATCGCCACGGTGCCGCCGTCGAGATGCAGGAGGTCGTCGCCGCCGCCGCCGTCGAGCAGGCGCGCCGGGGCGGGCATCGACCGCGGCGCGCCGAGAAGATCCGGCCCGTCGGTTCCGATCGACGCGACGGGCGGTCCGACGACGGTCGCGTCGGGCTCGTCGAAGAGCAGCGCGGACAGATCGAGGTGGATCTTGGGCGTCGTCGGCCGGTCGTCGGCCGACCGGGATCGCGCGCCCGTCGTCCCCGAGAAATCATGGTCGGCGAGCGGGGCGGCTTCCGACGACGCCGTGGGCGCCGGACGGTCGAGCGGCGACGGGTCCGGCAGCGCGGCCGCCGCGGCCTTGGCTGCCTCGTCGCGCTGCCCCGCCTTGCCGTTGGTCGCGGGCGACTTCGCGAGCCGGACGGTCGCGAGCGCCCACTCCTCGGTCGCGGCCTCCGCCCGGTGGTGATCCACGAAGGCGGCGACGAGAAGAACCGCGGTGACCACCTGCGCGTGGCGGGCCGAGAGCGCGAACGGCACCACCACGCCGTCCCGGTCGTCCTGCCACTTCGGGCCGAGCACCGACTCGACGACGGTCTTGAGATCGCGCGATTCGGCGAAGGCGTCGCCGGGCAGCGTGTGCGCCACGAACGTGCCGTTCACCCGCGCGACGTGCACGAGCACCTCGTCCCGGGCGTCGAGCACCACGCACCACGGGTCGTCGGCGTCGGTGCGCCCGAAGACCACCTCGACGCCGGCTTCGTCGGCGAAGCGCCCGGCGAGCTCGTTCAGCCGCGCCCGTTCGGCTTCGGTCCAGTCGCCGACGCGACGCTCGGGGAAGGCGAGGACGGTCGCCATCGCCGGCCTCAGGCGCGAGCCCGGCGCGTCCGGCCGGACGCCGCCTCGTCGGCGAACAGCAGCCGGTGGAGCTCGGGCTCGTAGTAGCCGAGCAGGCGCTTGGCGAAGTCGCGGGTCTCGAGTCCGAGCGCTTCGGCCCAGGCGCCCTGGACGTCGATCGGGACGCGCCCGAGACCGCCTTCGACCTGGCTCACGAAGGTGTAGTAGCGCAGGCCGACCCGCTCCGCGAGCTCGGCCTGGGTGAGGCCCGCCGCCTCGCGCGCTTGCTTCAGCCATTGCCCGGCCTGGCGGCGCAGCTCCTTCGTCTGGGCGGCTTGGGCGGCGTCCGGCGCGGAACGGGGCATGATCGGGCGGCCTTTCGAACGAGCGAGCCGGGGCTTGCGTCCGGCTCGCGTATACAGTAATAACATAACTACTGCATCAAGTCACATACGTGCTTGATCATTGTCTACTGTGGGGGTCCGCCGATGTCCAGCGGCACCGAGGAAGAGCGGGCGATGAGCCCCGGGGGCGATACGCTCCGCGACGGCGCGGCCGGTCGAGCCGGCGCGACGCGCGGCTGGCGACTGGTCGCGGCCGCGTCGCTGCTCGTCGTCGCGGGTCTGCCCGCCACGGCGGTCCCCTACACGGTCGAGGAGTTGGGTGCCGACCGGCGCGCGGCGTCGGGCGAGTTCCGTGCTCACCGCGCGGTGGAAGCCCGTGTGCTCGGCGCGGTCCGCCCGTCGCGCGAGAGCGCGGCCGCGGTGCCGGTCCGCGGCTGGCGCTGCCCCCGATTCGCCGAGCCCGACTCGCCGACCTGACCGACCCTTCGTCTCCCCCAAGACGGGCGGGATCCCGGCGCGACACCCCCTCAGCTTCGCGCCGGACCCTCGATCCCTCCCGTCGCCCGCGGGCCGGCCCCACGACCCTGGGCCGGCCCGCCTCTCGGGGTAAATCAAGCCCGGGCCAGCCGTCGCCGGCGCTCGGTGCGCACCGCGTCGGTGGCGAAGATCGCGAGACCCGCCCAGATCAGGCCGAAGGCGACGAGATGCGCGTCGCCGAGCGTTTCGCCGAACGCGAAGATCGCGAGCGAGAACTGGAGCGTCGGGGCCAGATACTGGAGGAGCCCGAGCGTCGCGTAGCGGAGCCGTTTGCCGGCGGCGGCGAACATCAGCAGCGGCGCCGCCGTCACCAGACCCGACAGCATCAGCAGCAGCGTGGGCCTCGGCGCCGCCCCGAAGGCGCCCGAACTGGTCTCGCCGAGGTAGAGGACATAGGCCAGCGCGGCCGGCGCGAGGATGATCGTTTCCGCGAACAGGCCCGACAGCGGGTCGACCGGCGCCATCTTGCGCAGCAGACCGTAGAGCCCGAACGTACCGGCGAGCGCCAGCGAGACGAGCGGGAGCGAGCCCTGCGCGACCGCGAGGTAGGCGACTCCCGCCGCGGCGAACAGCACCGCGACGAGCTGGACCCGGCCCAGCCGCTCGCCGAGGACGACCACGCCGAGCGCCACGTTGAGCAGCGGGTTGATGAAATAGCCGAGGCTCGTCTCGAGCACCTGCCCCGAGTTCACCGCCCAGATGTAGAAGAGCCAGTTCGCGCCGATGAGCACGGCGGTGGCGACGAGGGTGACGGCGACGCGCGGCGACCGGAAGGCGGCGAGCACCGCCGCCCACCGGCCGAGCGCCAGGACGAGGATCGCGAGGAGGAGCCCCGACCATAGCACCCGGTGCGCGAGCACCTCGGGCGCGGGCACGTCGGCAAGCAGCTTCAGGAAGGCCGGAAGCAACCCCCAGACGAGATAGGCGCCGAGCCCCAGCGCGAGGCCGGCACCCGCGGTCTCAGTCGTCCTGTCCACGCGCGGGGCTCCGTCTCGCCGAATTCGGGCAGGCTACGCCGGACCGGCCCCGCGAACCATCGCCGGCGAGGGCAGGGCAGCCCCGCGCCGGGTGCATGGCTTGGCCCGCGTCGCGAGGCGTCAGGCGAACCGGCTGAAGTCCGGTTTGCGCTTCTCCATGAACGCGGTCATCGCCTCGATCGCCTCGGGCGAGCGCAGCCGTTCGGCGAAGATCGCGCCTTCCTCGTCCATGCGTTCGCGCACGCCGCTCGTGGTCGAATGGCGCAGGAGCCGCTTGGTGGCGCGCACCGCGGCCGCCGGTTGGCGGGCGAGCGCCTCGGCGCGCCCGAGCGCGAACGCCTCGAGCTCGGCCTTGGCGACGACGGCGTTGACGAGGCCCGCCCGCTCGGCCTCCGCCGCGGGGATCGGCGTCCCGAAGTAGAAGAGCTCGGCCGCCTTGGCGTTGCCGACCACGCGCGGCAGCAGCAGGCTCGAGCCGGCCTCCGGCACCAGACCGATGCTGACGAAGGGAAGCTGCAGGCTCGCGGTCTCGTCGGCGTAGACGAGGTCGCAGTGGAGGAGCATCGTCGTGCCCACGCCGACCGCGACGCCCGACACGGCGGCCACGATCGGCTTCTCGAACGTCGAGATCGTGCGCAGGAAGCGCGCGACCGGCGTCTCGCCGTCGCCGCGCTGACCGGCGAGGAAGTCGCCGAGGTCGTTGCCGCTGGTGAAGGCACCGCCCGCGCCCGCGATCAGCACGACGCGCACCGCCGGGTCGGCCGCGGCGCGATCGAGGGCGTCGGCAAGCCCGGTGTACATTGCGCCGGTCAGCGCGTTGCGCTTCTCCGGCCGGTTCATGACGACGCGCAGGACGGCGCCTTCAACCGCGACGGTGACGTGCTCGGTCATTCGATGGTCCTTCCTTGGAACGTGCTTCGCCCCCGAACCGGGCGGCGAGGTCTTCGAGAAAATCGACGACGGTGCGCCGCCGCGCCTCGTCGAGCCCGTCGAGCAGCTCGGCGTTGAGCCGGCGCAGCAGCGGGTAGGAGGCCTCGCGCAGCGCCGCGCCGCGCGCCGTGGCGCGCAGGTCGACCGCGCGCCCGTCGATCGCGTTCGGCGATCGCTCGACGAGGCCCCCGCGCGCCATGCGGTCGACGAGCCCGGTGAGCGCCGCCGGGCTCAGCTCGAGCGTGCGTCCGACCTCGGCCATCGGCACCGGCGCGTCGCCTTCGAGGCAGTAGAGAAGGCCGAGCTGGACCGGCGTCGCGCCCAGCTCCGCCGCGCACGCGCGCTCGACCGTCGTCTGCACCGCGCGGTGCGCGCGCGACAGCAGGTAGAACATGCGTGGATTGCTTCGCATGCGAACGAACTACTTCGGACACGAAGCATCGGGAAGCTAGCGATTTCGCGATGCCCTCGACGGCTTCGGTCGTCGGGCAAGAGCCGGTCGGCAACGGGTGGATGTTCGGAAATCGCGGCGGCGGCTATGAGGGTTCGATGTCCCGCACCGCAGCCCCTCACGCCCATGCGCGCTCCGGCGGCGACGCCCTCGCGCTCGTCGGGGCCCAGAGCGCGTTCGGGCCCACATGAGGATCCGCGACCGATGGACGAACGCGACCTGATCCGATCCGCCGACCGCCGGGCCGACGCCTATCTCTCGGGCGTCGACACCCGCCGCGCCTTCCCCGACGAGGCGGCGATCGCCGCGCTCGCCGCCTTCGACGAGCCGCTGCCGGCGGTCGGCCGATCGGGCGCGGAGACCCTCGAGCTCCTCGACCGCGTCGGGTCGCCCGCGACCGTGGCGTCGAACGGCCCGCGCTACTTCGGCTTCGTGATCGGCGCGACCCTGCCCGCGGCCGCGGCGGCCGAACGGCTCGCGCTCGCCTGGGACCAGTGCGCCTCGTCGTTCGACAACTCGCCCGCGGCGGCGACGCTCGAGCGGATCGCAGGCCGCTGGGTGGTCGATGCGCTCGACCTGCCGCGCGACGGAGCCGTGGGCTTCGGCACCTCGGCGACCGCCTGCGGCCTCGCCTGCCTCGCGGCGGCGCGCCGCGCGCTGCTCGCCCGCAAGGGCTGGGACTTCGACGCGGACGGCCTGGTCGGCGCCCCGGAGGTGAAGGTCGTCGTCTCGGAGCTCGCGCACGTCACCGTGAAGAAGGCGCTCCGCATCCTCGGCTTCGGCACCAACCGCCTGATCGCGGCGCCCGTCGACGCGCACGGGCGCGTCGATCCGGACCGGCTGCCGCCGCTCGACGACATGACGATCCTCTGCCTGCAGGCCGGCGAGGTGAACACGGGCGAGTTCGATCCGTTCGCGGCGATCCTGCCGCGCGCCCGGGCGGCGGGCGCCTGGGTGCACGTCGACGGCGCCTTCGGCCTCTGGGCGCGCGCGTCGGCCGCGGCCCGGCACCTCGCCGAGGGCATCGAAGCCGCCGACAGCTGGACCACCGACGGCCACAAGTGGCTCAACACGCCCTACGACGGCGCGATCGCCATCTGCCGCGACGCCGACGCGCTCGCCGCGGCGATGAACAGCGACGCGGCCTATGCGACTGCGTCCCGGGACGCGCAGAAGAACCTGACGCTCGAATTCTCGCGGCGCGCCCGCGGCGTGCCGATCTGGGCCGCGCTCCGCACCCTCGGCGCGGACGGCGTCGCGGAGCTGGTCGACCGGCACCGCCGCCAGGCGCGGCGGCTCGCCGAGGGCTTGCGCGACGCCGGCTTCGAGATCCTCAACCGGGTCGCGCTCAACCAGGTGCTCGTCCGCGGCGACGGCGACGCGCAGACGATCGCGGTCCGCGAGGCGGCGCAGGCCTCGGGCGAGATCTGGTTCGGCGGCACGGTCTGGCGCGGCCGGCCCTCGTTCCGCCTGAGCGTCTCGTCGTGGCGCACGACGGACGCCGACATCGACCGAGCGGTGGAGCTGCTGCGCGACCTCAGGCGCGCGGCGCCCCCGGCCGTCGCCGCGCCCGCCGTAGGAGACCGGTGATGCTGGAGCTGGGCGGCGTCGATCTCCTGCCGACGTTCCCGCGGTTCGCCGCCTTCGCGCTCGCCGCGCTGGCGCTCAACGTCACGCCGGGCGCGGACATGGCCTATGTGGCGGCGTCCGCCGCGCGGGGCGGGGCGCGGACCGGCCTCGCCGCGTCGCTCGGCATCGCCGCGGGTTCGCTCGTCCACATCGCGGCCGCCGCGCTGGGGCTGTCGGCGCTGATCGCGTCGTCGCAGACCGGCTTCGCGATCCTCAAATGGGTCGGCGCCGCATACCTCGTTTACGTCGCGGTCGGCATCGTCCGGAGCGGGGGCGCGGCGGCGCAGGCCCGGGACACCCCGCGGACGCGCGCGGCCGTCTTCCGCTCGGGCGCGCTCGTCAACCTGCTCAACCCGAAGGTCGGGCTGTTCTTCCTCGCCTTCCTGCCGCAGTTCATCGATCCCGCCTCGCCCGAACCGGCGCTCCAGATCCTAGCGCTCGGGCTGTGGTTCAACCTCAGTGGCACGCTGGTCAACGCCGGGGTGGCCGTGGCCGCCGCGCGCACCGCCGCCGGCTTCAAGGCATCGCCCCGCGCCGCGGACGCGGCCCGCTGGTTCGCCGCGACCGTGATGGGCGCCCTCGCGGTCAAGCTGGTCGCGTCGCCCGACCGTTAAGGCGGCGTGTCGATATTGCTAAGCGTTTAAGGAGAGAAGTGGTGGACGCACCAGGGCTCGAACCTGGGACCCGCTGATTAAGAGTCAGCTGCTCTACCAACTGAGCTATGCGTCCACGGCCCGGACGGGCGAGGCGGTTGGGAGGTGGGGCCTCGGGGGCCCGACTTCAACCGAGGCGCGCGGGTATCACGCGTTTTCCGGCTTGTCCAGCGTCACTTGCGCGCCGCGGCCCGCTAAAGCGACGAGGGACCTTCGCCGAGCATCGGGCGGTGGCGCTGGCGCGCGAGCGACAGCAGGACGCCCATGGTCAGGAGCACGGTCATCATCGCCGATCCGCCGTAGGAGACGAGCGGGAGCGGGATGCCGACCACCGGGGCGAGGCCCATCACCATGAGCGAGTTGATCATCACGTAGAAGAAGATGGTGCAGGTGAGCCCCATCGCGGCGAGCTTGGTGAAGTGGGTGCGCGCTGTGAGGCTGACGCCGATGCCCCAGCCGATGATGATGGCGTAGCAGCCGAAGATGAACAGCCCGCCCATCATGCCCCATTCCTCCGCCATGGTGGCGAAGATGAAGTCGGTGTGGTCCTCGGGGAGATATTCGAGATGGCTCTGAGAGCCGTTGAGAAAGCCCTTGCCGAACAGTCCGCCCGAACCGATCGCGATCTTCGACTGGGTGATGTGGTAGCCGGCACCGAGCGGGTCGGCGTCGGGGTCGAGGAAGATCATCACCCGCTTGCGCTGATATTCGTGGAGCAGGTTGTAGACGATCGGCAACGCGGCCGCGATCAGCGCGCCCGCGCCGATGAACCAGCGGAGCCGGACGCCGGCGAGGAACAGCATCGCCACGCCGCCGAAGGTGATCATGAGCGAGGTGCCGAGATCTGGCTGCAGCACCACGAGCGCCATCGGCACCGCGATCATCAGCACCGGGGGCCACAGCGCGCGCGGGCTCTCGATGAAGGCGCGCGGCAGATAGTGATAGTAGCGCGCGAGCGCGAGGATGATCGCGAGCTTCATGAACTCGGACGGCTGCAGGCGGATGATGCCGAGGTCGATCCAGCGCTGCGCGCCCATGCCGATCTTGCCGAATACCTCGACGACGAACAGCAGCGTGAGCACGACGCCGTAGATCGGGTAGGCGTAGCGGATCCACACCTCGATATCGATCTGCGCCACCGCGAGCATCGCGACGAGCAGCACCGCGAAGCGGATGCCCTGGTTCGTCGCCCACGGGCTCATGTTGCCGCCGGCGGCGGAATAGAGGATCGCGAGGCCGAACACGCCGATCGCGATCAGCACGAGGATCACGCCCCAGGGGAGCGCGCGCAGCTTGTCGGGGATGGCGGTGTTGAGCATCAATCGCCCGCCTGCGGCGACGGGGCCGAAGCGGTGGGCGCGGGCGCCGGGGCCGGCGCGGCGGCGGGCGCCGCCTGCCGCTCGGCGGCGCGCGCCGCGAGGTAGGCGCGGTAGCGCTCGTCCTCGAGCTGCTTGGCCTTCTTCTCCGCCCATTCGGCCTCGAGCCGCTCGAGCGACTTCATCGCCACCTCGGGCGCGAACAGGTAGGTCATGATGTCCCGCGCGATCGGCGAGGCGGTGCCCGAGCCCGAGATGCCGTGCTCGACGATGACGCTCATGGCGTAGCGCGGCGCCTCGACCGGCGCGTAGGCGACGAACAGCGCGTGGTCGCGGAAGCGCCACGGCACGCCCAGGCCGCCGAACTTGCCGCCGCGCGCGCGCTCGGCGGCGGTGATGCGGCGAACCTGCGCGGTGCCCGTCTTGCCCGCCATCTGCACCGCCGGGACCGGCAGCTTGGCGCGTCCCGCCGTGCCGCGCGGCGAGTTCACCACGTCGGACATCGCCTGGTGGACGAGCCCGAGGTGCTCGGGCGTGACGGCGATCGGATCGCCGAGGCGCACCGGTTCGTCCATCAGGAGCCGCGGCGCGAGCGAGCGGCCCGAGGCGAGGCGCGCGGTCATCACCGCGAGCTGGAGCGGGGTCGAGGCGGTGTAGCCCTGGCCGATCGCGCAGGACAGCGTCTCGCCCGGCAGCCACTTCTGGTCGTAGCGGTCGAGCTTCCACGCCTGGTCGGGCACGATGCCGCGCTTCTGGGTGGGCAGCGGCAGTTCGAATTTGTCGCCCAGCCCGAAGCGGCGCGCCATCGCCGCGATGCGGTCGATGCCGATCATGCGCCCAAAGTGATAGAAGTAGACGTCGCAGCTCTGGTAGATCGCCGAAGCGGCGTTGACGAAGCCGTGCCCGCCGCGCTTGTGGCAGTGGAAGCGGTGGCCGCCGAGGTTGTAGCGGCCGGTGCACACCACGCCCTGGTCGGGCGTGACGCCCGCCTCGAGGATCGCCAGCGCGGTCATCATCTTGAAGGTCGATCCGGGCGGGTAGATGCCCTGCACCGACTTGTTGATCAGCGGGTGGCGCTCGTCGTCCTGGAGCGTGTTCCACTCGGTGTGGCTGATGCCGTCGGAGAAGGCGTTGGGGTCGAACGCCGGCATCGACAGCATACACAGCACGTCGCCGCTCGTGCAGTCCATCACGACGACGCTCGCCGACTCCTCGCCCAGCCGCCGGGCCGCGTAGGCCTGGAGGTCGCGGTCGATCGTGAGCTTCACCGTCTGCCCCGGCGTGTCGTCGACGGTGTCGAGGTCGCGGATGATGCGCCCGCGGACGTTCACCTCGCTGCGCCGCGCGCCGGCTTCGCCCTGGAGCCGGTCGTCGAGCATCTTCTCGATACCGTCCTTGCCGAGCCGGAAGCCCGGGAAGACGTAGAGCGGGTCCTTCGTCTCGAGGAATTGCTCGCGCGTCGGCGCGCCGACGTAGCCGAGCAGGTGGCCGACCGCCGCGCCGTCCGGATAGTAGCGCGCGAAGCCGCGGATCGGGTGGACGCCCGCCAACTCGGGCAGCCGCACGTTGACCGCCGCGAACTGCTCCCACGGCATGTCCTTCAGCACCTCGACCGGCACGTAGGCCGGATGCTGCTTCGCGTCCTTGCGGATGCGCTCGAGGTCTTCGGGCGCGAGCTGGACGACGCGGGCAACCTCGGCGAGCGTCGCCTCGAGGTCGCCGACCTGCTCGGGCACCAGCTCGAGCCGGTAGTCGGGCCGGTTGAGCGCGATCGGCTTGCCGTAGCGATCGACGATCCAGCCGCGGCGCGGCGGGATGAGCCGCACCGACACGCGGTTGTCCTCGGCGGCGAGCTTGTTCTTGTCCTGCTCGAAGATCGACAGATAGGCGAGACGACCGACGAGCGTCAGCCCGATGCCGCCCTGGACCGCGCCGATGAACAGCGCGCGCCGCGAGAAGAGCTGCTCGCGATCGGCTTCGGTCCGGATCGTCACGGCGCGCCGCCCCATCGGCGCTGGACGCGCACGATCAGCGCGACCGCGAAGGGATAGGCGAGCGTCGTGGTCGCCGTCTGCGCCAAGAGCGGGCCGAAGGGCACCTCGCCGACCGCGAAGCGCAGGAGCTGCCAGGTGAGATACTGATAGGCGAGGATCAGCCCCGCGGCGACGAGCCAGTCGAGGGCATAGGGTCGGGGGCCGAAGCGGCGCTCGATCGAACCCACCGCGATCGTCAGCAGCGGCATCAGCGTGCCGTTGACGCCGATCGGCAGGCCGAGCATCGCGTCGGCGACGACGCCGACCGGCAGCGCGGCGTAGGGCGGCATCAGCGACGGGTGGAACAGCGCCCAGATCAGCACGGCGAGCAGCCCGAGGTGCGGCAGCGCGGGACTGAGGGTGATGACGGGAAGCGTCATCAGGAACAGCCCCGCGACGCAGGTCAGCGCGGGCACGAGCGCGCGCCAGCGCTCGATCGACCAGAAGCGCGGCGTCTCGTCCGCCATGGCGAGGAGCGGCGCGCTCACGGCGTCGGCGTCCGGGCCGCCGCTGCGGCGGGCGTGGCGGCGACGGCTGCGGGGGCTCGGACGGCCGGTCCCGCGGGAACCGCGACCGAGGGGGCGACGACCGCCGGGGCCACCGCCGTCGCCGGGCCGGCGGACGGGGCGGTCGCCGCCGTCAGCGGCACGACGTCGGGGGCCGCCCGGGCCGACGTCGCGACGGGCGCCGCCAGGCCGGTCGAAGGAAGGTAGGGGGCTTCGACGATGACGTAGCCCAGCGCTTCGGGATGGGCGGCCGGCCGCGCCAGCACCTGGTCGCCCTTCACCTGCGTCACCACGCCGACCGGCACGTCGGGCGGGAAGATCCCGCCGTCGCCGCTCGTCACCAGCCGATCGCCCACCTTGGGGCGGCCGTCGATCTCGGCGATGAAGCGCACCTCGAGGTGCGGGGCGTTGACTCCCGCCACCATCGCCGGGCGGCCCGTGCGCACCACGCGCACCGGCACGCGGCTCGACGCGTCGGTGAGCAGCAGCACGCGCGACGCCAGCCGGCCGACCTCCACGACGCGCCCGACGAGGCCCCGCTCGGTGCGCACCGGCTGGCCGACGCGCAGGCCGGCGTCGCGCCCGCCGCTCACCACCGCCGACCGCACGTAGGAGCCCGACGACGCGGCCGAGATCGGCAGCACGCGGCGCCACCCGCGGTCGGGCTCGACCACCCCGAGCAGCGCCTTGAGCTGCCGGTTCTCGCGGACGAGCGTCAGCCGCTGGCGCTCGCGTTCGCGGTGGCGCTTGAGCTCGGCTTCGAGCTGCCGGTTACGGTCGATGGCGTTGAAATAGTCGCCGACGTAGTCGCCGGCGCGCCCGAGCGCCTCGAACGGCGCGCGGACGAGCCGCCAGACAGGAGCGGTGGCGTCGAGCGCGACCTGCCGCAGCGCGCCGCCGTAGGCGGGATCCGCCCGGCTGGCGCTCAGGAGGACGAGGCCGCCGAGGACCGCGAACAGGCTGGCGAGGCCGCGCAGAAGCGCGACGTTGCGCTCGCGTCGCGAGTTGCTTCCGGCTCGTCTTCGGGGCGGCCACGCCATGGGGACCCCCTCATCTTAGGCCGCGTAAGTTATCAAGCGGTTTCCAGGACGCCGCGGTAGATCGGCTCCTCGAGCGCCTTGCCGGTGCCGAGCGCCACGCAGGTGAGCGGGTCCTCGGCGATCGAGACCGGCAGGCCGGTCGCCTCGCGAAGCACGGTGTCGATGTCGCCCAGAAGCGCGCCACCGCCGGTGAGAACGATGCCCTGGTCGACGATGTCGGCGGCGAGTTCGGGCGCGGTGTTCTCGAGCGCGATGCGCACGCCCTCGACGATCGTCGAGACCGGCTCGGACAGCGCCTCGGCGATCTGCCCCTGGTTGATCGTGATCTCCTTGGGCACGCCGTTCATGAGGTCGCGGCCCTTGATCTCGATCGACCGGCCGACGCCGTCGGCGGGCGGCTTCGCCGTGCCGATTTCCTTCTTGATGCGCTCGGCGGTGGTCTCGCCGATCAGCAGGTTGTGGTTGCGGCGCACGTAGGAGACGATCGCGTCGTCCATCTTGTCGCCGCCGACGCGCACCGACGTCGTGTAGGCGAGGCCCCGGAGCGAGAGCACCGCGACCTCGGTGGTGCCGCCGCCGATGTCGACCACCATCGAGCCGATCGGCTCGGTGACCGGCATGCCCGCGCCGATCGCCGCCGCCATCGGCTCCTGGATGAGGTAGACCTGGCTCGCGCCGGCGTTCGAGGCGGCGTCGCGGATCGCGCGCTTCTCGACGCTCGTCGATCCCGACGGCACGCAGATCACGATCTCGGGGAAGCGGGGCAGCTTCGAGGTGTGCACCTTCTTGATGAAGTAGTTGATCATCTGCTCGGCGACCTGGATGTCGGCGATGACGCCGTCGCGCAGCGGGCGGATGGCCTCGACGTTGCCCGGCGTCCGGCCCATCATCAGCTTGGCGTCGTTGCCCACGGCCTTGACCTGCTTGCGGCCGTTCACCGTCTCGATCGCGACGACCGACGGCTCGTTGAGCACGATGCCGCGCCCGCGCACGTAGACGAGCGTGTTCGCGGTGCCGAGGTCGATCGCCATATCCTGGCTGATGAACGAGAACAGACGGCTGAAGATGGACATTGATGCGAGCCCCACAACAAAAGCTGTCGGGCGCGGTCGCATGCAGCGCCGCGGCTGACAATACCGTAAGCCGCCGATAACCCCGCCCGAGGGCGCACAATGACGAAAGCGGCGACTCGCGCCAAGCCCCTTCTTTACGATTTGCCGGCTGCGTGCGGCACCCCGCCGCGTTATAGGCCCTGAGACCATGCCGATCCGCCGTCTTCCCGATCACCTCGTCAACCAGATCGCCGCAGGCGAGGTGGTCGAGCGGCCGGCGAGCGCGCTCAAGGAGCTGGTCGAGAACGCGCTCGACGCCGGCGCGAGGCACGTCCGGATCGAGCTCGCGCAGGGCGGCGTCGAGCTGATCTCGGTCGTCGACGACGGCTGCGGCATGGGCGCCGACGACCTGCGGCTGGCGCTCGAGCGCCACGCCACCTCGAAGCTGCCGACCGGGGATCTGTCGGCGATCGCGACGCTCGGCTTCCGCGGCGAGGCGCTGCCCTCGATCGCGAGCGTGAGCCGGCTGACGCTAACCAGCCGCTGCGGCGAAGGCGAGGGCTGGCGGATCGTCGTCGACCACGGGCGCGTCGAGGCCGACGGCCCGGCGGCGGCGCCGGTCGGCACGCGCGTCGCGGTCGAAAGCCTGTTCGGCAAGGTGCCGGCGCGGCGCAAGTTCCTGAAGTCCGAACGTTCCGAGCTCGCGGCCTGCGTCGACGTGGTGCGCCGCCTGGCGATGGCGCACGCCGACGTCGCGTTCGAGCTGCGCCACGACGGCCGCCGGCTGATCGACGCGGCGCCCGGCGGCTCGATGCTCGAGAGCGCCCGCGTCGCGCGCCTGGCGGCGCTGCTGGGCCTCGAGTTCACCGACAACGCCGCGCCGGTCGACCTCGAGCGCGACGGGCTGCGCCTCGGCGGGCTGGCCGGGCTGCCCACCTACAACCGCGGCATCGCCGACCACCAGTATCTGTTCGTCAACGGCCGGCCGGTGCGCGACCGGCTGCTCGTCGGCGCGGTGCGCGGCGCCTATCAGGATCTGCTCGCGCGCGACCGCCATCCGGTGGTGGTGCTGTTCCTCGACGTGCCGGCCGATTTCGTCGACGTGAACGTGCACCCGGCGAAGACGGAGGTCCGCTTCCGCGACGCCGCGCTGGTCCGCGGGCTGATCGTCGGCGGCCTGCGCCGCGCGCTCGACGCCTCGGCGCATCGGGCCGCGACCACCGTGGCCCAATCGGTGCTGTCGCGCCTCGCCGAACCGGCGGCGGCGCCGGCGCTCGGCGGATTGCCGGCGGGCGGGTGGGGCGGTCCGATCCCCCCGCGCCCGGCGATGGCGGAGGAGCGGCTCGACTTCGGCGCCATGCCCGCGGCGCGGGCGCCGGGTACCGCCGAGCTTCCCGCGACCGCGGCGCCGGCGGCGTTCCCGCTCGGCGTCGCGCGCGGCCAGGTGCACAACACCTACATCGTCGCCGAAGCCGAGGACGGCCTCGTGATCGTCGACCAGCACGCGGCGCACGAGCGGCTGGTGCTCGAGCGAATGAAGGCGGCGCTCGGCGACGGCATCGCCCCGAGCCAGGCCCTGCTGCTGCCGGAGGTCGTCGAGCTCGGCGAGCTCGAGGCCGAGCGGCTGGTGTCGCGCGCCGCGGAGCTCGCCGCCTGGGGGCTGGAGGTCGAGGCGTTCGGCCCGCGGGCGGTGCTGGTCCGCGGTGTGCCCGCGCTCCTCGGAAACCGCTGCGACGTCAAGGCGCTGGTGACCGATCTTGCCGACGAGCTCGAGGCCTACGGCAGCGCGCTCAGGCTCAAGGAGAAGGTCGACGCCGTCTGCGCGACGATGGCCTGCCACGGCTCGGTGCGGGCCGGACGCGCGCTGTCGGTCGCCGAGATGAACGCGCTCCTGCGCGAGATGGAGGCCACCCCGCACTCGGGCCAGTGCAACCACGGCCGCCCCACCTACGTGAAGCTCGCCAAGACCGACATCGAGAAGCTGTTCGGGCGGCGGTGAGGCGGCCGGACGGGTTCGCAGCCGTCCGCGGCCGGGCGAGGCGCGTCCGGCCTCTCCCCGGCTCAGAGCCCCAGATCGTCGATCGACAGCAGGCTCGCGTTGCCGCCCGCGCTCGTGGTGTCGACGCTCACCGTGCGTTCGAGCGCGAAGCGGTAGAGATAGTGCGGTCCGCCGGCCTTGGGGCCGGTGCCCGACAGGCCCTCGCCGCCGAACGGCTGCGATCCCACCACCGCCCCGATCATCGAGCGGTTGACGTAGAGGTTGCCGACCTTCGCCTCGGCGATCACGCGTTCCGCGGTCGACGCGATGCGGCTGTGGAGGCCCATCGTCAGGCCGTAGTTGCGCGCGTTGACGCGGCGGACGGTGTCCTCGAGCTCGCCCGCGCGCCACGTCGCGACGTGGAGGAGGGGGCCGAACCACTCCTGGTCGAGATCCTCGATGCGGTCGAGACGGATGATCGTCGGCGGGACGAAGAGGTCGCCGCCGCGCGGCGCCTCGAGCGCGTGCACCCAGCGGTCGCGCATCGACCGCCGGTAGGTTTCGAGGCGCCGGTACGCGGCCTCGTCGATCACGGGCCCGACGTCGGTGCGGATGTCGCCGGGGTCGCCGAGGACCAGCGTGTCCATCGCGCCCTTGAGCATGTGGAGCGTGCGCTCGGCGATCTCCTCCTGGAGGACGAGCAGGCGCAGCGCCGAGCAGCGCTGGCCGGCCGAGCGGAACGCCGAGGTGACGACGTCGGCGACCACCTGCTCCGGGAGCGCGGTCGAATCGACGATCATCGCGTTGATGCCGCCGGTCTCCGCGATGAACGGAACTATCGGCCGCTCGTCGTCCTCGAGCAGCGCGCGGGCGATCGCCCTGGCGGTTGCGGTCGAGCCGGTGAAGGCCACGCCGGCGACGCGCGGGTCGGCGACGAGCGCGCGGCCGACGTCGGGGCCGCCGGGCACGAACTGCAGCACGTCCTCGGGGACGCCGGCCCGGTAGGCGAGCTCGACCGCGCGCCCGGCGATGAGCGGGGTCTGCGGGGCGGGCTTGGCGACCACCGCGTTGCCGGCCACGAGCGCGGCGGCGACCTGGCCGATGAAGATCGCGAGCGGGAAGTTCCACGGCGCGATCGCCGCGAACACGCCGCGCCCGGCCAGCCGGAGCTCGTTGCGCTCGCCCGTGGGGCCGGGCAGCGGCGTCGGCGCGAACTGCGCCCGCGCGTTCGCCGCATAGTAGCGGCAGAAGTCGACCGCCTCGCGCACCTCGGCGACGGCGTCGGGCAGGGTCTTCTTCGCCTCCTTGACGCAGATCGCCATCAGCTCGGTGCGGTTCGCCTCCATGAGGTCGGCGAGGCGGTCGAGGCAGGCGGCGCGCGCCTCGACCGGCACGCGGTTCCAACGGTCGGCGGCGGCGTGGGCGCGCGCGATCGCGGCCTCGACGCGCGGCGCGGCCGCCGCGGCGGGCAGCGGCGTCGCGGTGACGTCGGCGGTCACGCGCTCGACCACGGCGGCGTCGTGGAGGTCGAGACCCTCCGAGTTCCGGCGGTTCGGGAAGATGTGGACCGGCGAGGGGATGCTCGGGTGGGGCGTGCCCTTCACGCGCGCGATCTTCGCCGCGGGGTCGGCGAGCAGGTCTTCCTCGGTGACGTTCGGGTCGGCGAGCTGGTGGACGAACGAGCTGTTCGCGCCGTTTTCCAGCAGACGGCGAACGAGGTAGGCGAGCAGGTCGCGGTGGCCGCCGACCGGCGCGTAGATGCGGCAGTGGTAACCTTCCTCCTGCACCAGCCGCTCGTAGAGGCCGGCGCCCATGCCGTGGAGACGCTGGAACTCGAAGTCGCGCCGGTCGCCGGCCCACTCGAGGATGGTGGCGACGGTGAGCGCGTTGTGGCTCGCGAACGCCGGGAAAAGGTTGGGAGCGGCCAGCATCTCCCGCGCGACCGCGAGATAGGACACGTCGGTCGCGGCCTTGCGCGTGAACAGCGGGTAGTCGGGAAGGCCCGCCTCCTGCGTGCGCTTGATCTCGCTGTCCCAGTAGGCGCCCTTCACGAGCCGCACGGTCATCGTGCGGTCCGTCTCGGCGGCGAGGTCCTGCGCCCAGCCGATCACCGCCCGCGCGCGCTTGCCGTAGGCCTGGGCGGCCATGCCGAAGCCGTCCCAGCCCCTGAGATCGGGCGAACGCGCGATGCCCTCGATGATGTCGAGCGACATCATCAGCCGCTCAGACTCTTCGGCGTCGACGGTGAGCCCGATGCCGGCTTCGGCCGCCTGACGCGCCAGCGCCCGGGTCATCTCGGTCAGCTCGGGGACGCAGACGTCGGCGTGGCTCGTCTCGTAGCGCGGGTGGAGCGCCGAGAGCTTGACCGAGATGGAATGGTCCTTCGTCGCGTTCGACGCCCCGGCGGCGCGGCGCGCGGCGCCGACGCGCGCGATCGCCGCGCGGTAGCTTTCGAAGTAGCGCTCGGCGTCCTCGCGGGTGCGCGCCGCTTCGCCGAGCATGTCGAAGCTCGCGGTGAAGCCGCGGTAGTCGGCTTCGTCGGCGCGGACCAGCGCCTCGTCGATGGTGCGTCCCATCACGAACACCTGACCCATCAGCCGCATCGCGGTGCCCACCGCCGTGCGCACGAATGGCTCCCCGGCGCGCTGGACGAGGCGGCGCAGCGTCCCCGCCTTCTCGGTCTCGCCGACGACGGCGCGGGTGAGGACGAGCCCCCAGGTCGCCGAGTTGACGAGCAGCGAGTCCGACCGGCCGGCGTGCGCCGACCAGTCCGCGGTGCCGAGCTTGTCCCGGATCAGGAGGTCGGCGGTCTCCGGATCGGGGACGCGCAGGAACGCCTCGGCGAGCGCGAGCAGCGCCACGCCCTCCTGCGTGTTGAGGCGGTATTGGTGGAGGAAGCGGTTGACCCAGCCCTCCGACTGCGCGGCGCGGAGGTCCGCGAGCAGCCCGAGCGCGCGGCCGACCACCCGCTCGCGCGTCGGCCCGTCGAGCGTGGCGGCGGGCAGCAACTCGCGCAGCACGTCGGGTTCGGGGGCGCGGTGGAGGCGGCTCATCTGGGCGCGGGCGGCGGCAAGCTCGGTCATGTCGATTCCCCGGTCGGCAATTCGTTCGCTCAATGCCCGGTTTCGGTCCGAAGGTGCTTGTTATCTTCGTCGGGTCGGCCGATGAAACCACGCCGAGGGCGCATAGGGAGCGAAGGAACTTCGGGCATGCTCGACGAGACCGACCGGCGGATCCTGCGGACGCTCCAGGCGGACGGGCGCGTCACCAACCAGGCGCTCGCCGACCGCTGCCACATCTCGCCGGCCGCCTGTTTCGACCGGGTGAAGCGCCTGCGGTCGAAGGGCTATATCCTCGGCACGATGGCGGTGCTCGATCCGGTCCTGCTCGACCGCGCGCTGCTGATCTTCGTCGAGGTGGTCCTCGACCGCACCACCGGCGACGTGTTCGAGGACTTCGCCGCCGCGGTGCGCCGCCACCCCGAGATCATGGAATGCCACATGGTGGCGGGCGGCTTCGATTACCTGATCAAAGCGAGAGTGAAGGACATGGCGGCCTATCGGGCATTCCTCGGCGACACGCTGGTGACGCTGCCGGGCGTGCGCGAGACGCGGACCTATGCGGTGCTCGAGGAGGTGAAGAGCACGATGGCGCTTCCCGTCTGACGCGCGCTGGCCGATAACGGGCGTGCCGAAGGGGCGAGGGAGAAGGCTTGTGGCGCGGACGCGGCTGCTGACGAAGGACGATTATCGGGGTCGGGTCGGCGAGGAGCTCGGCGTGTCGGACTGGATCACGGTCGACCAGTCGCGCATCGACGCCTTCGCCGAGTGCACCGGCGACCACCAGTTCATCCACGTCGACCCCGAGAAAGCGAAGGAAACCCCGTTCGGCACGACGATCGCGCACGGCTACCTCACGCTATCGCTGCTGTCGGCGATGGCCTACGACGCCATGCCGGGGATCGAAGGCACGAGGATGGGCGTGAACTACGGCCTCAACAAAGTGCGCTTCATGGCCCCGGTGAAGTCGGGCAAGCGCATCCGCGGCCGCTTCAAGCTCGCCGACGCGACCGAGCGCCAGCCCGGCGTGCTGCAGTCGACGGTCGAGGTGACCGTCGAGATCGACGGCGAGGACAAGCCGGCGCTCATCGCCGAGTGGGTCACGCTCGCCTACGTCTGATCTTTTCCTCTCCCCGGCGGGGAGAGGGTGCCTCGACGACAGGCGAGCGGGGAGAGGGTGGTCTCCAAGCTCGCGCCGATTTTGAGATCCACCCGCTTCCGAGCTCCGCCGCCGGCGGAGCCACAGACGAGGAACCAACATGCGCGAAGCCGTCATCGTTTCCACCGCCCGCACGCCGATCGGCAAAGCGTACCGCGGCGCCTTCAACGCCACGCCGTCGCCGACGCTTGCCGGCCACGCTATCGCCGCGGCGGTGAAGCGCGCCGGGCTGGAGGGCGGCGAGGTCGACGACGTGATCATCGGCGCCGCGATGCAGCAGGGTGTTCAGTCGCCGAACATCGGCCGCCTCGCGGCGCTCCGCGCCGGGCTGCCGGTGACGGTCGCAGGCCAGTCGGTGGACCGGCAGTGCGCCAGCGGCCTCATGGCGATCTCGATCGCGGCCAAGCAGATCATCGCCGACGGCCAGGCGATCGCGATTGGCGGCGGCGTCGAGTCGATCTCGATGGTTCAGACCGAGAAGTCGCGCATCGAGCCCGACATGAGCCTCGTCGAGATGCACAAGTCGGCCTACATGCCGATGATCGACACCGCCGAGATCGTCGCCAAGCGCTACGGCGTCGACCGCGACGTCTGCGACGAATACGCCTTCCAATCGCAGCAGCGCACCGCCGAGGCGCAGCGCGCCGGCCGGTTCGACGACGAGATCGTGCCGCTGCCGAGCCGCATGGCGATGGTCAACAAGGAGACCAAGGAGGTCACCTGGCACGAGGTCACGCTCGAGAAGGACGAGGGCAACCGACCCGAGACCACGCTCGAGGGGCTGAAGGGCCTGCAGCCGGTGCGCGGCCCCGGCATGAACGTCACGGCGGGCAACGCCAGCCAGCTTTCGGACGGCGCCTCGGCCTCGGTGCTGATGGAGGCGAAGGAAGCCGAGCGCCGCGGCCTGCAGCCGCTCGGCCGCTACGTCGGCATGGCGGTCGCCGGGCTCGAGCCCGACGAGATGGGCATCGGCCCGGTCTACGCGATCCCGAAGCTGCTGAAAGCGAACAACCTCAAGATCGACGACATCGGCCTGTGGGAGCTCAACGAGGCGTTCGCGGTGCAGGTCGTCTACTGCCGCGACAAGCTCAGCATCCCGAACGAGCTGCTGAACGTCGACGGCGGCGCCATCTCGGTCGGCCACCCCTACGGGATGTCGGGCGCGCGCCTCACCGGCCACGCGCTGATCGAGGGCCGGCGCCGCGGCGCCAAGTACGTCGTCGTCACGATGTGCGTCGGCGGCGGCCAGGGCGCGGCCGGCCTGTTCGAGGTCTACTGAGGTTGGGTTCCGCCAGGCGCCGAGACCGGCGCCCGGCGGAGCCGGCGGGCCTCTAGGCGCTCACCAGCTTCAGCAGCCGCCGCTCGAGCGGCGCGAGCACCGAGCTCAGCTCGTGTCCGCGCTTGAGCACCGCGCCGCCTTCGCCGACGAGCGCGTACATGCCCTGCTTCTGGCGTAGCGCGGGGCGCTTGACGATCTGGACCTCGGGCCGCTCGGCGGCGCGGCGGAAGGCGGAGAAGACCGCGGCGTCGCGGTCGAGCGCGATGGCGTAGTCGCGCCATTCGCCCTCGGCGACCATCCGGCCGTACACGTTGAGGATCGCGTTCAGTTCGGGGCGGTCGAATCCAACCTGCTGCGGTGCGCGCGCGGGCAGGACGAACGGGGTCACGTTGGTCATCAGGACCTAAATTAGCCCTGCCGCCGCCGAGTTCCAGGTTCTTCCGTCATTTCGGCCAGCCGCTTGCGCAGTTGCTCGACTTCGCACTTGAGGATCTCGAGCTTCTGCGTGTGCGGGTCGAACAGCTCGCTGCACGGCGTGCCGTAAGGCACGAAGCTCTTGGCGTAGGTCTCCGCCTCGACCAGCGTCGCGCGCGCCGGGATGCCGACCATCGTCGCGCCTTCGGGCACGTCGCGCGTCACCACGGCGTTGGCGCCGATGCGCGCGCGCGGCCCGACGGTGATCGGCCCCAGCACCGCGGCACCCGAGCCGACGATCACGCCCGGCATCAGCGTCGGGTGGCGCTTGCCGGCGACGCCGCTCGCCGGATCGGTGCCGCCCAGCGTCACCGACTGGTAGATGGTGACGTCGTCGCCGATCTCGGCGGTCTCGCCGATCACCACGCCCTGGCCGTGGTCGATGAACAGGTTGCGGCCGATCCTGGCACCCGGATGGATGTCGATTCCGGTCAGCAGCCGCGCGACATGGTTGACGAGGCGCGCCAGGAAGAACAGCCGCCCGCGGAAGAGCCAGTGCGCCACGCGGTGGAGCGCGACCGCGTGCACGCCGGGGTAGAGCAGCACTTCCCAACGGCTGCGCGGCGCCGGATCGCGCGACTTGATCGAGTCGAGATAGCCGATAAGGGTGCCGAACACGGGCGACTCCGGTTGCTCTTTGAAACTCCAATTTACTCGGTTCGCCGGGAAATCGCCAGCCTATACCCGCCCGGCTCGTGTTGTCCCCCGCTTACGAAGCGCGGGCCGGCTCGGCGTTGGCGGGGCCGGAACGCAGGACCGGCGCCCTTCGTTGACCGGGCGAGACAAGCCTGGAGGAAGCCATGACCGACGACAACAACCGCGGCTACGAAGGGCGCGGCACGCCCGGCCAGCTCGGCCGGACCGACACCTCGCTCACCCGGAGCCAGACCGGCACCGACACCGCGGGCCGCAGCCCGGACTACGACGACGACCGCCTGAACGACGATCGCCTGCTCGGCGGCCGCTACGCCGAAGGCGTCGAGTCGGCGGGCACCGGCGGCACCGCGGACGGCCGTCCCGAATCCGGTGTCCCCGCGCCCGACGACAAGCTCATCGACGGCCGCCGTCCGACCGACCTCAACAGCGACGGCACGCCTTCGGCGCTCGCGGGCGGCGCGGCGGCCGGCGGTTCGTCGGCGACGTCGCACCACGGACTCGGCGACAACCGCGACGGCATGGGTCGCGACCGCACCGAGCAGATCGCCGCGGACGAGACCGGCAAGCTGATCTCCGCGGAGAAGGTGATCGGCACGTCGGTCTACAACGCCGAAGGCGAACGCCTCGGCACGATCCATTCGGTCATGCTGCACAAGATCTCGGGTCGCGTGGCCTACGCGGTGATGTCGTTCGGCGGCTTCCTCGGGCTGGGCGAGCGCTACCACCCGTTGCCCTGGGACGTGCTGACCTACGACGAGGAGAAGGGCGGCTACAACATCGACAAGACCGAGGATCAGCTCCGCGGCGCCCCGCACTTCAGCCGCGAGGAGCTGGATCACCTCGACTACGGGCAAAGCGGCGGCCAAATCCGCGACTACTACGGCATCGGCAGCGCCGGCGGCTCGGCGGGCAACAGCACGTCGACGTCGGCCGCGTTCGACGGCGGTGGCTCGGCGACGCGCTACTGACGGACCGCGCCCCCCTCCTCCGGGAGGGGGGAAGGCCGCGCTTTCACCCGCGATAATCTTTCTACCTTGCCCGGCGGCGGCGCTTCGCTGACAAGCGCGCCAAACAGGGGAAGCGCACCTAGGTGGAATTCGACCTTCTGACGTTCGTGCTCGTCGGCTTCGCCGCCCAGCTTGTCGACGGCGCGCTCGGCATGGCGTTCGGCACGATCTCGAGCACGCTCCTCATCGCGCTCGGCGTCCCTCCGGCCGCCGCCTCGGCGGGCGTCCACGCGGTCGAGACCGTGACGACCGGCGTGTCGGGGATCAGCCACGCCATCCACCGCAACATCGACTGGTCGCTGTTCCGCCGCCTCGTGCTGCCCGGCGTCGTCGGCGGCGTGCTCGGCGCCTACGTGCTGTCGAACGTGCCCGCGGACGCGGCCAAGCCGTTCGTGCTCGGCTACCTCATGACGATCGGCGGCATCCTGCTGTGGCGCGGCCTCTACAAGGTGCCGAAGGCGCGGCAGCCCTGGCTCGTCTCGCCGCTGGGTCTGGTCGGCGGCTTCCTCGACGCCGCCGGCGGGGGCGGGTGGGGGCCGGTCGTCACCGGCAACCTGCTCATCCAGGGCAGCGATCCGCGCAAGACGATCGGGACCGTCAACTCGTCGGAGTTCTTCCTGGCGACCGCGACGTCGGTCGCGTTCCTCCTCCACCTCGGGTGGGAGGTGCTGACGACCGCGACGCTCGGCCTGCTCATCGGCGGCGTGGCGGCGGCGCCGCTCGGGGCGCTGCTCGCAAAGCGCATACCGGCGAAGACGCTTCTCGTGCTCGTCGGAACCGTGCTGATCGCGACGAGCGCCTACGGCATCTGGCGGGCGGTCGTCTAGGACGACCGCCCGGCGTTCAGGTCGTCGCCTGCAGCGTGCGGGCGACCGCGTTCACGACCGCCGCGAGGCGCACGGCCGTCTGGATGGTCTGCGTCGAGACGCCGTGGTCGCGGAGCACCTTCTCGTGCGCGTCGATGCACATGCCGCAGCCGTTGATCGCGGAGACCGCGAGGCTGAACAGCTCGAAGTCGGCCTTCTCGATCCCGGGCGCGCCGATCACGTTCATGCGCAGGCGGGCCGGGAGCGTGCCGTACTCCTTGTTCGAGGCGAGGTGGACGAAGCGATAGTAGATGTTGTTCATCGCCATGATGGCGGCGGCCGCCTTCGCCGCGGTCATCGCCGCGTCGGACAGCTTGGCCGCGGCCTCGGCCTCGGCGGCGGCGATCAGCGGGCCGTGGCCGGTGGCGTGCGCGCAGGCGACGAGCGTGCCGTACTTCTGCTGGTCGGTCAGCCCCTGCTCCTGGAGCAGCGACGAGACGTTGAGGCGCAGGTCCTTGGCGAAGTCGGGAAGCGTGCGCGCGAGATCGTTGACTGACATTCGGGTGTCTCCTCGATGTTCGGATGCCGCCGCTCGGGCGGCGGACAAAAAGAAAGGGGCGTCGCGAAGGCGGCACCCCCCGGTGCCGTCCGCGCCAGCCCCTCTCCGTCTCGCCGGAAGCGTCGGCGGCCTCAGGCCGCCGGCTTCAGGACCTCCTGGCCCTGCTGCCAGTTGCAGGGGCAGAGCTCGTCGGTCTGCAGCGCGTCGAGGATGCGCAGCGTCTCCTGCGGGTTGCGGCCGACGTTGAGGCCGTTGACCGTCACGTGCTGGATGACGTTCTCCGGGTCGACGACGAAGGTCACGCGCAGCGCCACGCCGGCGTTCTTGTCGAGGATGCCGAGCGCGCGGGCCAGTTCCTGCTTGTTGTCGGCGAGCCACGGGAAATCGCAGCCCGCGAGCCGCTCGTCGGACTTGCGCCACGCATAGTGGACGAAGTCGGTGTCGGTCGAGGCGCCGATCAGCACGGCGTCGCGGTCGGCGAAGTCCTGCGCCAGCTCGTTGTAGCCGAGGATCTCGGTGGGGCACACGAAGGTGAAGTCCTTCGGCCACCAGAACAACACTTTCCACTTGCCGGGGAAGGCGTCGTGGCTCAGCGTCTCGCCGTTGGGGAGCGCGTTCACGCCCTGCTGGACCGGAACGGTGAACTCGGGAAGCTTGTCGCCTACGGTGAGCATGGGGATGTCTCCTGATTGCGGGGGTGGAAAGACGTTGCGCCTATGGCGCGCTTCATTCTATCTATCAAATAGATTATTCCGAGAGACTTAATCGATAAGCTCGATCATGATCCTGCCGACCCTTAAACAGCTCCAGTATCTGACGGCGCTCCACCAATACGGTCACTTCGGCCGCGCGGCGGACGCCTGCTACGTCACGCAGTCCACCTTGTCGTCGGGACTGCGCGAGCTCGAGACGCTTCTAGGCGTCACGCTCGTCGAGCGCACCCGCCGCGTCGTGCGCTTCACCCCGCTCGGCGAGCGGATCGTCGTGAAGGCCTACCGCGTCCTCCGCGAGGCGGAGGAGCTCGCCGAGATGGCGCAGGCGTCGTCCAAGCCGCTGACGGGCGAGCTTCGGCTCGGCGTGATCCCGACGATCGCGCCCTTCTTCCTGCCGCGGGTCCTGCCGACGCTCCGCGTGGAGTATCCTGACCTCAAGCTCTACCTGCGCGAGGAGCCGAGCGGCCCGGCGTGCGAGGCGCTGGCGCGGGGGCAGCTCGACTGCGTGCTGCTCGCGCTCCCCTACGCCTGCGGCGAGGTCGAGCGGTTGACGCTGTTCGACGACAGCTTCTTCGTCGCCTTCCACGAGGACGAGCCGATCGAGGGCAAGCCGACGGTCCCGCCCGAAGCGATCGACGAGGCCCGGCTGCTGCTGCTCGAGGACGGCCACTGCCTCAAGGACCAGGTGCTTTCGGCCTGCAACCGCCCAGAGCTCCGCGCGGAGGCGGCGATCCTCGGCACGTCGCTCCACACGCTCGTCCAGATGGTGGACAACAAGCTCGGGCTGACGCTTCTGCCGAAGATGGCCATCGACGCCGGCATCCTGAACGGCACGCACGTCGTCGCGCGTCCGCTGGAGGCGAAGCACGCCTACCGCGACATCGCGCTGGTGTGGCGCACCAGCAGCCCGCGCGGCGACGAGTTCAAGCTGCTCGCTCAGGCCCTCGCGCGCGCCGCCCTGAGCTCGCGGTAGAGGTCGGCGGCCGCCCACGGCTCGCCGCCGGCCTCGGCGCGGCGCACCAGTTCCACGATGCGCGTGTTGACCGGGGCGGCGCGGCCGAGGCGGCAAGCGAGATCGACCACCTCGCCGTTGAGATAGTCGACCTCGGTCCTGCGCCCCTGGGCCAGATCGTCGGCCATCGACGAGCGCGCGTGCCGATCCACCCGCGTGCCGCCTCTCGACATCACGCGACGATAGAGCTTGTCGGGCAGCGACATGACGTACGGCACCACCGGAGTCGGCAGCGCGAGCACCTTCGCGGGTCGGATGCCGGCGCGCCGCAGCAGGCCGAGCGCTTCGAACTGGCTGAGCGCGACGCAGCGGCGGTAGTCGCGTTGCGAAAGCTGCTGGAGCAGCGTCGCGCCGGACAGCGCGTTGATCGCGTTGTTGAGGTTGATCACGAGCTTGCCCCACATCACGCCCGCCATATCGCCCGACAGGTGGAGCGGGAGGCCGGCCGCGGCGAACAGCGGGGCGTGAGGACGGATCGCGGGGTGGTCGTCGGCGTGGAGGTCGCCGCCGGTGCCCTGGTGATAGTGGCCGGGCCCCGGCTGCGCGACGTTGAACGGCACCATGCCCGCGATCACCGGCATCCCCGGAAGCGCCCGGCGTAGCCGGTCGGCGTTCGAGACGCCGTTCTGCAGCGACAGCACCGTCGTGCCGGGCGCGGCGACCCGAGCGATCTGCGCGGCGGCCTCCTCGGTTGCGGGGCTCTTGACCGTGAGCAGCACGAGATCGGCCCCGCGCAGGTCGGCCGCATCCTCGGTCAGCGTCAGGCGCTCGGCGGGCACGGCGACGTCGGCGCCGCGCAGGTCGGTCAGCCGCAGGCCGTTGGCGCGCAGGTCGTCGAGCACGCGCGGTCGGCCGATCAGCGTGACGTCGGCGCCGGCCGCCGCGAGGCGCCCCCCGACATAGACTCCGATCAGCCCGGCGCCGAGCACCGCGATCCTCGCGCTAGCAGCTTTGTCCATTGGTTCTCCCCGCGTCGAAGCTATTCTGCGCGCCGATCGAAAGCCATGAGGAACATCGAATGAAAGCTGTCCTTTCCGAGGTGGTCGGGCCGCCCGAGAGCCTCGTCGTCCGCGACGTGCCGACGCCCGAGCCGGGCCGCGGCGAGGTTCGGATCAAGGTCCGCGCGGCCGGCGTGAACTTCCCCGACACGCTGATCATCGAGGACAAGTATCAGTTCAAGCCGCCGCGCCCCTTCTCGCCGGGTGGGGAGGCGGCGGGCGTCGTCGACGCGGTGGGCGAGGGCGTCACCGCCGTGAAGCCCGGCGACCGGGTGATCGCCATGACCGGGCACGGCGCCTTCGCCGAGTATCTCGTCGCCGGCGACAGCCGCGTCGTCCCGATGCCCGAAGGCATGCCGTTCGACGTGGCCGCCGGCTTCACCATGACCTACGGCACTTCGCACCACGCGCTGAAGCAGCGGGCACGCCTCCGGCCCGGCGAGACCGTGCTGGTGCTCGGCGCCGCCGGCGGCGTCGGGCTGACGGCGGTCGAGCTCGCGAAGGTCATGGGCGCGCGTGTCGTCGCCGCGGCGTCGACCGATGACAAGCTCGCGCTGTGCCGCGAGTACGGCGCGGACGAGACGATCAACTATTCGACCGAGGATCTGCGCGAGGGGATCAAGCGGACGACCGGCGGGAAGGGGCCGGACGTGATCTACGACCCGGTCGGCGACCGGTACGCCGAGCCGGCGTTCCGCTCGATCGGCTGGAACGGCCGCTACCTCGTGATCGGCTTCGCCGCCGGCGAGATCGCGCGCCTGCCGCTCAACCTCCCGCTCATCAAGGGCGCCTCGATCGTCGGCGTGTTCTGGGGTGCCTTCACCGCCCACGAAGCCAAGGTGCACCAGGACAACATGCGCGAGCTCCTGACCTGGTACGCCGAAGGCAAGCTCAAGCCGCACGTCAGCGAGCATTTCGGCCTCGACGACGGGCCAAAGGCGATCCGCTGGATGATGGACCGCAAGGCGAAGGGAAAGGTCGTGCTGACGATGGCGTGACCGCGCCGCGCCGGCACCGGCTTCGCCGCGGCGCGTCACGTCCTTCCCGGCGCCGCCATCTTTTCCCCGGAGACACGTCATCCTGACGGAAGTCACGAACTCTCGCAGGATATGGCGCGAGGTCGATGGGTGCGTCTCCCCCTCCCTGCGCACAGGGAGGGGGGTAGAGGGCGCCAAGTCCTGACGGAGGTCCTGTCGTTCGTCAGGACGACGGAAATGGCAGGACGGGAGGCGCTAGACGCGCGTCGTGCCTTAGCTGTCGTGCCTCACCTGACGAAGCTGGCGCCGTTGATGTCGATCACGGCGCCGGTCATCGAGGCCGGCGCCTGGAGCGCGAGGTAGGCGACCGCGTTCGCCACCTCCTCGGGCATCGCCACGCGGCCGAGCGGGATGTCGGCGAGCAGCTTGTCGCCGCCGCGGCTCGCGAGATAGTCGTCGGCCATGCCGGTCATGACGAAGCCGGGCGTGACCGTGAACGCCAGGATGCCCTCGTTCGCGAAGCCGCGCGCGATCGACTTCGTCATGCCCACCATGCCGGCCTTCGCGGCGGCGTAGTGCCAGTGCGCCGGGCTGTCGCCGCGGTAGGCGGCGCGGCTCGCGACGTTCACGATGCGTCCGCGCTCGCCCGCAGCGCCGGGCGCCCGTTCGCGGAAATGGAGCACGGCACGGCGGCACAGGTCGGCGGCCGACTGGAGGTTGATCTGCAGCGTGCGCTCCCACTGCGCGCGCCATTCGTCCGCCGGTGCGTCGACCGGCGCCGCTTCGAACACGCCGGCGTTGTTCACGAGCACGTCGATGCGGCCGCCGAGCCGGTCGAGCGCGGCCTCCCAGAGCGCGTCGGCCGCGCCCGGTTCCGACAGGTCGGCGGCGATGACGTTCGGACCTGTCGCCTTCGTGCCGTGTCCGACGACGGTCGCCTGATCGGGCCGGAGCGTCTGGACGATCGCCGCGCCGATGCCGCGCGTCGTGCCGGTGACCAGGATGTGCTTCGTCATGCTCGCCCTCTTGTGAGCTTGGGGTTGGAGGCGGCCGTGATAGGCTGACACCGAGTTGCTGGGGAGAGGTAAGATGACCACGCCCGACTGGGTCGAGGTGCGCCGCCGCGTGAAGCGCTTCGTCGAGCACCGCGTCTATCCGGCCGAGGACGTGCTCGACCACGGCACGGAGGCCGAGGCACAGGCGACGATCCGCCGGTTGATGGGTGAGGCGAAGGCCGAAGGCCTGTGGGCGCTCGGCCACCCGACGGAGATCGGCGGGCAGGGCATGCCCTTCATGGAGTACGTCTACGTCAACGAGGTGATCGGCCGGTCGCAGCACGCGATGGCGGCGCTCGGCACGCACTCGCTCCAGGACTCGATCATGCTCCACCTTTACGCCTCGCCGGCGTGGAAGGAGCTCTACCTCAAGCCACTCGTGGCTGGCGACATCTTCCCGAGCTTCGCGATGACCGAACCCGACATCGCCTCGTCGGACCCGACGCAGCTCCGCACCGCCGCGACGCTCGAAGGCGACGAGTGGGTGATCCGCGGTCGTAAATGGTTCACGACGGGCGCCGCCGGCGCGGCCTACACCACCGTCATGTGCCGCACCGAGCCCGCGGGCACGCCGCCGCACAAGGCCTTCAGCATGATCGTAGTGCCCACGAGCACGCCCGGCTACAACATCGTCCGCGACACGCCCGTCCTCGGCCTCAAACACGGCCTAAGCGGGCACTACGAGGTCGAGTACAAGGACGTACGCGTGCCGGCCGCCAACCTGCTCGGACCGCGCGGCGAAGGGTTCACCATCGCCCAGCGGCGCCTCGGGCCCGGCCGCATCTTCCACTGCATGCGCTGGCTCGGCCAGGCGCAGCGCGCCTTCGACCTCATGTGCCGCCGCCTGCAGGAACGCACGGCGTTCGGCGAGAAGCTCGCCGACAAGCAGCTTATGCAGAAGCACGTGTTCGCCTCGGCCGCCGAGATCCAGGCCTGCCGCCTGCTGACGCTCGACGCGGCGCGCAAGATCGACTCCGGGAGCGACGCGCGCGTCGAGATCGGACTGATCAAGGTGGTCGGCGCGCAGATGGTCCACAACGTGGTCGACCGCGCGATCCAGGTGTTCGGCGCGAAAGGACTGACGCCCGACACGCCGCTCCACATCATGTACCGGCACGCCCGCGAAGCGCGCATCTACGACGGGCCCGACGAGGTCCACATCCACTCCGTCGCCAAGCGCCTGCTCAAGGCCTACGCGGGCAACGGACCGGGGATCGACTTCGGCGAGCGCGACGGCGAGGTCGCGATGAAGGCGGCGGAGTAGGGGGCTATGCCGCGATGCTGTCGATGAGCTGACCGACCGCGCTCTGCAGCTCGCTCAGCTGGTCGTCGACGCTGGCGAAGGCGCTGTCGACGGCGTCGATCTCGCCCGCGACGTTCTCGGTCGCCGACCGGATCGATGCGATGACGGCCGACATCGAGTCGGCCGACAGCGCGGTTTCGTCGACCGAGCCCGTGATCATCGTCACCGTGTGCGCCTGGTTGTCCATGGCGCCGCGGATCCGCTCCGCCGAACCCTTCACCTCCACCACCGTGTCGCGGATCGAGCCGTTGGCGGCGACGGTGCGCCTGGTGGCGGCCTGGATCGCGCCGATCTGCTTGGCGATGTCGTCGGTCGCGCGCGCCGTCTGCCCGGCGAGCGACTTCACCTCCTGCGCCACGACCGCGAAGCCGCGGCCGGCCTCCCCGGCGCGCGCCGCCTCGATCGTAGCGTTCAAGGCGAGGAGGTTGGTCTGACCCGCGATGTCGCGGATCAGGCTGACGATCGACTCGATCGCCTCGGAATGCTGGGCGAGGCTGACGGCGGTGTCGACCGCCTCGCCGGCCTGCGACGAAGCGCGGTTCGCGATCTCGGCCGCGGCTTCGACCTCGCGCCGCGCATCCTCGATCGCGCGGATCAGCCCGGCCGCCGTCTGCGCCGCCTCGCGCATAGCGGTCGCCGATTGCTCAGCGGCTGCGGCGACCTCGGCCGACTTGCCGAGCATGCCGCGCGTGTTGTTCGCCGCCGCGCTCGCCTGCGACCGCAGCGTCTTGCTGCGCGCCGTCGTCGCCTGGATCACGCCGAGCACCTGCTGGCGGAACACCTCCGCCTGCTGGCGCAGCCGGTGCGCGTTCTCGGCGCGATGGATGTTGGCGATCTGCGTCATGATCACCTCGGTCTCGACGACCGCCATCAGCTCGCAGGCCTTCACCAGACGGACGAGGTGCGTCGGATCGTTCACCTTGCGCCGGACGAGATCGAGGACGAACAGGTAGGACGCCGCGAACGAGGAGGTGACGATATGGACCGGTGCGCCGGTGCGCGCGATGTCGCTGCCGTGGCCGGCGATCCGGTCGATCCAGCTCTGGTCGATCGCGCCGCCCATCTTGCCGGCCGTGTAGGCGATGCCCGACTCGATCAGCTTCGGCAGCAGGGCGCGGTCGAGCTTTCGCGCCATCTCAGGGAAGGAAAGATAGTGATCCCAGAAGGCGTGCACGACCGCTTCGACGTCGTCGCGGATCATTGCCCAGGCCTCGTTGAGCGTGGCCTCGAAATCGGCATCGAGCCCGTAGGCGCGGCGCCGGTCCTCGATGCCGATCCGTTCGACGTTGAGGTGCGCGAAATGCTTCTCCGCGCGCTCGAAGCTCGCCATCCCGCCGGTCTCCCCTGTTCCTACCGTCGTCACTGATGGCGCACGAGGGTTAACGTCTTCCTTATGCCGCGAGGTTGCGCGCGACGGACCGATCGTTAGGGTCGGTCCGATGGAGGAGCTCAACGCGAGACTCGAGGCGCTGCTGGGACGCGCCACCGGCGCCCCGGTCGAGGTCGTCAGGGTCACCGCGCTGACCGGGGGGGCGGCGTCGCTCACCTACCGCGTCGACGCGCGGCGCGGCGACGGGGCTTGGCCCCTCATCTTCCAGTGCGGCGCCACGGGCGACGCGGCGGTCGGCGCCTTGCGCAAGTCGGTGCAGGCGCGGCTGCAGGTGCGGGCGGGCGCGGCCGGCCTGCCGGTGGCCGACGTGGTGGCGATCGCGGAGCCGGCCGACGACCTCGGCGACGGGTTCGTCATGGCATGCATCGACGGCGAAAGCCTCGCGCCCAAGTGGCTCCGCTCTGCGGATTATGCACACGCCCGCGAGGCCATGGTCGGGCAGTGCGCCGCGGCGCTCGCCCGGCTGCACGCCATCCCCGTCGCCGATCTGGCCGACCTGCCGCTTCCAGCGGCGTCGCCGGCCGAATCGTGGCGCCTGATGTACGAACTGTACCGGAGCTTCGCGGTCGACGTGCCGGTCTTCGACCTCGCCTTCGCCTGGGCCAGGGAGCGCATGCCCGCCGACCCGCCGGCGGCGCTGGTTCACGGCGACTTCCGCAGCGGCAACTTCATCGTCGGCCTCGCCGGCCTCCGCGCCGTGCTCGACTGGGAGCTGGCTCACCTCGGCCACCCGATGGAGGATATCGGGTGGCTGTGCACCAACACCTGGCGGTTCGGCGAATGGCGTCGGCCGGTCGGCGGCTTCGGGCAAAGGGACGCGTTCTACGCCGCCTACGAGGCGGCCGGCGGTCGGGTCGATCGCGAACTCGCGCGCACCTTCGAGCTGTGGGGCTCGCTCCGCTGGGGCGTGATGTGCCTCCAGATGGCGCAGGCGCATTTGTCGGGCGCGCGCCGGTCGGTCGAGCTCGCCGCGATCGGGCGGCGCGTGAGCGAGACCGAGATCGACATCCTCCACATCCTGAAGCACGGCGAGGTCTGATGTCCGGTCACCCCGACGCCGCCGACCTGATCGACGCCGTCCGCGGCTTCCTCCAGGAAATCGAAGCGAGCCTCGTCGGCCGAGAGGCGTTCGACGCCAAGATTGCGGGCAACGTGCTCGGCATCGTCGGCCGCGAGCTTCGCCGACGGCCCGAGCGCGCCGAGACCGCGGCGCTGTCGCGGCTCCTCGGCCGCGATGCGCCGCTCGCCGAGCTCCGCGCGGAGGCCTGCGCCCGGTTTCGCGACGGCCGGCTCGCCGCCGACACGCCGGGGCTTCTCGACGAGATGATCGACGCGACGCTCGCCAAGCTCGCGGTCGATAACCCCCGCTTCTCGACCTACCGCCGCCTCACGGAGACGCCGACATGACCATCGACCGCTCGATCGATCCCACCGCGGACCAGGTCCGCCAACTCCGGGACGCCGGACGCGACGGTCCGATCGTCATGGTCAACCTGCTCAAGTTCCGGCAGACCGCCGCCTATCCGGAAGGTGGGGGCTACGAAGCCTGCTCGGGTGCCGACGCCTACGCGCGCTACCAGCATGCCTTCACCGTCACCGTGGGCGAGGTGAGTCAGGCGCAGGTGCTCTACGAGGGGCCCGTCGATCAGATATTCATCGGCGATCCCGGGGCGCGCGAGGCGGACTGGGACAAGGTGCTGATCGTCCGCTACCCGACCCGGCAGCATTTCCTCGGAATGATGGCGAACGAGCGCTACCGCGAGGCGCTGGTGCACCGATACGCGGGGCTCGAGCGCACCGTGCTCCTCCAATGTGGCGGATAGACGCGTTGAAAGGTTGCACAGGAGCGACAAGCTTCTAAAAGCACAGCCGACCGATAGCTGACTCAAAGGTATCGCCCATGGCCACCGCGCGCCCGCGCCCGCGCCCGCTCTCTCCGCACCTCGGCATCTGGCGCTGGCGCGTCCACATGCTCGTGTCGATCCTCCACCGCGTTACGGGACACGGTAACGCGCTCGTCGGCGTGCCGATCTTCGTCTGGTGGCTCGTCGCCGCGGCGAGCGGCGAGGCGGCCTACAACAGTTTCTACGAGATCGCGCGTTCGCCGATCGGCTATCTCGTCGGCATCGGCCTGACGCTCAACTTCTTCCAGCACATGGCTTCGGGCCTGCGCCACCTCGTGATGGACACGGGGGCCGCCTACGAGATCCAGACGAGCAAGCGCACGGCGCTGTTCACCTTCGTCTTCTCGGGCCTCATGACCGCGCTCGTCTGGGGCGCGATCTACCTGCACAAGGGGTTCTGATCATGGGCACCGGCACCGAACTCGGCCGCGTCCGCGGTCTCGGCTCCGCCAAGGCGGGCACCGGGCACTGGTGGCACCAGCGCGTGACCGCCATCTCGAACTTCGCGCTCATGACGTGGTTCATCGTGTCGCTGATCCGGCTCCCGAGCCTCGATTACCGCACGGTGGTCACGTGGTTGCAGCAGCCGATTGCGGCTATCCCGCTCTTGCTGCTCATCGCGAGCGTCTTCTACCACTTCCGCTTGGGCATCCAGGTGATGATCGAGGATTATGCCGACGACGAGGGCAACAAGGTGCTCTCCGTGCTCGCGCTGAACCTCTACACCTTCGCGCTGGCGTTCACCGCCATCTTCTGCGTGCTCAAGATCGCCTTCGGAGCGCTTTGAACATGGCCGACGCCTACAAGATCATCGATCACACCTACGACGCGGTCGTCGTCGGCGCCGGCGGCTCGGGCCTGCGCGCCACGATGGGCATCGCGGAGAAGGGGCTGAAGACCGCCTGCATCACCAAGGTGTTCCCGACGCGCAGCCACACCGTCGCCGCGCAGGGCGGCATCGCCGCGGCGCTCGGCAACATGGGACCGGACCACTGGACCTGGCACATGTACGACACCGTCAAGGGTTCCGACTGGCTCGGCGACCAGGACGCGATCGAATATCTCTGCCGCGAGGCCCCGGCGGCGGTCTACGAACTCGAGCACTACGGTGTGCCGTTCAGCCGCACCGAGGAGGGCAAGATCTACCAGCGCGCCTTCGGCGGCATGACGCAGAACATGGGCGCCGGCCCGGCCGCGCAGCGCACCTGCGCCGCCGCCGACCGCACCGGCCACGCGATGCTGCACTCGCTCTACCAGCAGAGCCTCAAGCACGACGCCGACTTCTTCATCGAATATTTCGCGCTCGACCTCATCATGGAGAACGGGGTCTGCCGCGGCGTCGTCGCGCTCTGCATGGAAGACGGCACTATCCACCGCTTCCGCAGCCACGCCGTCGTGCTCGCCACCGGCGGCTACGGCCGCTGCTACTTCTCGGCGACCTCCGCGCACACCTGCACCGGCGACGGCGGCGGGATGGTGATGCGCGCCGGCCTGCCGATGCAGGACATGGAGTTCGTCCAGTTCCACCCGTCGGGCATCTACGGCGCGGGCGTGCTCATCACCGAGGGCGCGCGCGGCGAGGGCGGCTACCTCACCAACGCCAACGGGGAGCGCTTCATGGAGCGCTACGCGCCGTCGGCCAAGGACCTGGCGAGCCGCGACGTCGTCAGTCGCTCGATGGCGCAGGAGATCCGCGAGGGCCGCGGCGTGGGGCCGGAGGGCGATCACATCTACCTCCACCTGAACCACATCGACCCGAAGATCCTGGCCGAGCGCCTCCCCGGCATCACCGAGACCGCCAAGGTGTTCGCCGGCGTCGACCTGACTCGCGAGCCGATCCCGGTCGTGCCGACCGTCCACTACAACATGGGCGGCATCCCGACGAACTACCACGGCGAGGTGGTCACGCTCGCCGACGGCAACCCGGACGCCGTCGTCCCCGGCCTGTTCGCGGTGGGCGAGGCGGCCTGCGTCTCGGTGCACGGCGCCAATCGCCTGGGTTCGAACTCGCTGATCGACCTCGTGGTGTTCGGCCGCGCCACCGGCCACCGCATCGCCGACATCGTGAAGCCCGGCGCGTCGCACGCGGCGCTGCCGAAGGACTCGGCGGACCTCGCGCTCGACCGGCTCGACCGCATCCGCCACGCCAAGGGCGGCTCGCCGACAGCCGAGGTACGGCTCGCGATGCAGAAGACGATGCAGGCGAACTGCGGCGTGTTCCGCACCACCGAGGTGCTCGAGGAGGGCGTCCGCAAGGTCGATGCCGTCTACCAGCGCATGGCCGACATCGCGATCACCGACCGCTCGATGATCTTCAACACCGACCTGATCGAGACCCTCGAGCTCGACAACATGATCCCGCAGGCGGTGGCGACGATGCACTCGGCGGCCAACCGCCAGGAAAGCCGCGGCGCGCACATGCACGAGGATTTCCCGAACCGGAACGACGACGAGTGGATGAAGCACACGATCGCCTGGTTCAAGGACGGCGGCGTCAAGATCGATTACCGTCCGGTCCACACCTACACGCTCACGAACGAAGTCGAGTACATCAAGCCCAAGGCGCGGGTGTACTGAGGAGTAAGCCATGGCCGAGTTCTCGCTGCCCAAGAACAGCCGGATCAACAAGAACGGCAAGTCGCACCCCGCGCCCGCGGGCGCGAAGCGCACCAAGACGTTCCGCGTCTACCGGTGGAACCCGGACTCGGGCGAGAATCCGCGGTTCGACAGCTACACGATCGACCTCGACGCGACGGGGCCGATGGTTCTCGACGCGCTGATCAAGATCAAGTCGGAGGTCGATCCGACGCTCACCTTCCGCCGCTCCTGCCGCGAGGGCATCTGCGGCTCGTGCTCGATGAACATCGACGGCACGAACGCGCTCGCCTGCACCACCGCGATCGAGGACGTGAAGGGCGACGTGCAGATCACGCCGCTGCCGCACATGGACGTCATCAAGGACCTCGTCCCCGACTTCCAGCACTTCTACGCGCAATATGCGTCGATCAAGCCGTGGCTTCAGACCGTGACGCCGCAGCCCTCGGGCAAGGAGAGGCTGCAGACGCCGGAAGACCGCGCGAAGCTCGACGGCCTCTACGAGTGCATCCTGTGCGCCTGCTGCTCGACCGCCTGCCCGAGCTACTGGTGGAACAACGACAAGTTCCTCGGGCCGGCGATCCTGCTCCAGGCCTACCGCTGGCTCGCCGACAGCCGCGACGAGATGACCGGCGAGCGCCTCGACGCGCTCGAAGACCCGTTCCGCCTGTACCGCTGCCACACCATCATGAACTGCGCCAACGTGTGCCCGAAGGGCCTGAACCCCGCCAAGGCGATCGGCGAGATCAAGAAGATGATGGTCGAGCGCCAGCTCTGATTCATCGCCGCGAAGCGGGGCTTCGCGGCGATGTCCTTACCGGTAGAACAGCAGGATCTGCCGGCGGTACGCGGTGTCGAACGCCGGCTCGTCGGCGGGGTCGTAGCTCGGCGCGCCTTGGAGCGCGTCGCGGTCAAGGTCGACGACATAGCCGCCCAGGCGCTCGTCGTAGGTCAGGACGTCCCACGGCAGCGGGTGGTGGTGCTCGCCGAACCCCATGATGCCGCCGAACGACAGCACCGCGTAGCGCACCTGGCCGCTGTATTTGTCGACCATGAAGTTCCTGACGTCGCCGAGGCGCTCGCCGTTGCGGTTGTAGACCGCGGTGTTCTCGACCTTGCTCGACGAGATCAGGCGATCGTTCTCGTCGATCTCGAGGTTCCCGTAGGCGTCCGTCGGCCCGGAGGCCTGGCGGCGATAGGACGCGAGCGCGACCCCGGCGGCGGCTGCGGCGACGAGGCCGGCGAGCGCGGCGATCAGCCCGCGGTTGCCGTTTCCGGACCGACGGTTGAGGCGAAGCGGATGGCGGGTCCGGCCGGCGACGTGGCGATCCTCGTCGAGATCGGTCGCGAAGCCGTGCGAAACGACGACCTCCTTGTCCTGACCCGTCGCGCCTTCGCCGGCGTGGCCTTGTTCCTGCTGCGCCATCGTCATCTCCTGCATACGGGGACGCGCGGCGTGCCGCGCTCCACCGTCAATGGTTCGCCCCGCCGAACGTTCCGTCGGCGGGCAGGGGGCTTCCCATCCGCGGGCCCCGCCACTATCCCGCGGGCATGCCTGGTCCTCAGCTCATGACCGACGGGCCCTTCGCCGGCTGGTATCAGTGGCGCGGGCTGCACCCCAACCGCTTCTCGGATCTCATCGGGGCGCACTACTACCGCGTGAACGATGCGGGCGCCGTCGAATGCGCGATGCCGGCGGAGGACAAGCACCTCAACGGCCTCGGTTACCTTCACGGCGGCTTCCTCATGGCGTTCATCGACCAGACGCTGTTCGCCATCGCGCGCCCGCGGCTGTCGGCGTCCGTCGGCGCGGTGACGCTGTCCTGCGACACCCACTTCCTCGGCAGCGGGGTGGCCGGGAAGATCATCGTCGGAACCGGCGAGATCCTGCGCGAGACCGGCAAGCTGCTCTTCATCCGCGGCCTGCTCACGCAGGAGGGCAGCTCGGTGTGCGCGTTCACCGGCACGTTGCGCAAGGTGACCCGCGGGTCGTGAGCGGCGTCCTGGCCGAATACGACCGCCTCGTCGCGGGCGGCGAGCTGAAGCGCGATCCCGACCAGCGGGCGGCCGCCGGGCGGCTCGATGCGCTCGCCCGAGCGCTCGAAGCGACGCCGGCGAAGCCCGGACTCCTCGGCCGGCTGTTCGGCGCCAGACCGAAGGCGTCCGCCCCGCGCGGCCTCTACCTATGGGGGGCGGTGGGGCGCGGCAAGTCGATGCTGATGGACCTGTTCTACGCGCACGTCGCGGCGGGCCCGAAGCGTCGCATCCACTTCCACGAGTTCATGCTCAACGTGCACGAGCGGATCCACGCGCACCGGCAGTCGTCGGGCGAGGACCCGATCCCGGCGGTGGCGGCGCAGGTCGCGGCGACCGCCCGGCTGCTCTGCTTCGACGAGCTCCAGGTCACGAACGTCGCCGACGCGATGATCCTGTCGCGCCTGTTCACCGCGCTGCTCGACGCGGGCACGACCGTCGTCGCCACGTCGAACCGCCCGCCGCGCGACCTCTACAAGGACGGGCTCAACCGCCAGCTCTTCCTGCCCTTCATCCACCTGCTCGAAGCCCGGCTCGACGTGCTCGGCCTCAACGGCCCGACCGACTACCGGCTCGAGCGCCTGGCGGGCATGCCGACCTATCACGTGCCCAACGGCCCGGCGGCGACGCAGGCGCTTTCGGAGGCGTTCTTCCGCCTGACCGATTATCCGGTCGAGGATCGCGCGCACGTGCCGTCGGAGACGATCGAGGTGCCGGGGGGGCGCACGCTGTTCGTCCCGAAGTCGCTGAAGGGCGTCGCGGTGTTCTCGTTCAAGCGGCTGTGCGGCCAGCCGCTGTGGGCCGCCGACTATCTGGCGGTCGCGCGCCGCTATCACACCGTCATCCTCGTCGGCGTGCCGCAGCTCGGACCGGAGAGGCGCAACGAGGCGGCGCGCTTCGTGACGCTCGTCGACGCGCTTTACGAGCACAAGGTGAAGCTGCTGATGTCGGCGGACGCGCCGCCGCAGGCGCTATATCCGGCCGGCGACGGTGCTTTCGAGTTCGAACGGACCGTGTCGCGCCTGATGGAGATGCAGTCGGCCGACTATTTGGCTACCGGCCACGGGTAATTTCGCAGGTTGCGCGCCCGTTCCGAGCGGGTAAGCCGGGTGCCGGTTCGATCGAGGAAACCGTGCGGCGAGTCGTCTTTCTTGTTCTGCTGGCCTCGGTCGCGCTCGCGCTGGCGGGCTACGGCTTCTACTGGTTCTCCACGGGCCGCTACATCGAGTCCACCGAAAACGCCTATGTCGAGGCCGACATCGCGGTGATCGCGCCGCGCGTCGCCGGCTACGTCCGCGAGGTGCACGTCGAGGACAACCAACCGGTCGCGGCGGGCGATCCGCTCGCGACGCTCGAGGACGCCGACTACCGCGCGCGCCTCGCGCAGGCCGAGGCAGAACTCGCCGCCGGCCGAAGCGCGATCGGCACCGCCGAGGCCGCGACATCGGGCCGGACGCAGGCGATCCGCGAGGCCGAGGCCGCGCTCACCGCCGCCGAAGCCGAGGCCACGCGCGCCGAGGCGGACCGGGCGCGGCTTGAGCGGCTCCTCGCCGACGGCTTCGTCAGCCGGCAGCGCTACGAGCTGGCGGTCGCCGAAGCGGCGAGCCGGCGTGCCGCCGTCGCGCAGGCGCGCGCGTCGGTCGCCGCCGCCCGCGCCGGCGTCACCGGCGCCGCCGCGGAACGTTCGACGGCGGTCGCCGGCAGCCGCGCGTCGGCGGCCGCCGTCGAGGCCGCGCGCTACGATCTCGAGAACACGGTGGTCCGTTCGCCGATCGCGGGCGTCGTCGGCAACCGCGCCGCGCGGGTCGGGCAGTACGTCCGTCCCGGTCAGCAGCTCATGGCGGTGGTACCCGTGGACGAGATCTACGTGATCGCCAACTTCAAGGAGACGCAGATCGCGCGCATGATCCCGGGACAGCCGGTCGCGATCGCCGTCGACGCCTATCCCGGCCGCGAGATTCGGGGGCGCATCGCCAGCCTGGCGCCGGCCGCCGGCTCGCGCTTCTCGATCCTGCCGCCCGAGAACGCCACGGGCAACTTCACCAAGATCGTGCAGCGCGTTCCGATCAGGGTTCGGCTCGAGCGCCCGCTGCCCGACGGCATGCGCCTCGTGCCCGGCATGTCGGTCGAGGCGAGCCTCGACATCCGCGCGAAGCCCGATGGCGACGGGCGCCCGCGCTAGCGTCGCGCCGCCCACGGCCGACGCGCCCAAGTTCGCGATGAACGAGCGCGGGCTGCCGCCGTGGCCGGCGCTGTTCGCCTACATCCTGATGTCGTTCGGGATGTTCATGGCGATCCTCGACATCCAGATCGTCTCGGCGTCGCTGGGCCAGATCCAGGCCGGGCTGTCGGCAAGCGCCGACGAGATCAGCTGGGTGCAGACCAGCTACCTCGTCGCCGAGGTGGTGATGATCCCGCTGTCGGGCTTCCTCGCCCGCGCGCTGTCGATCAAATGGCTCTTCGTGCTGTCCTGCGCCGGCTTCACGGTCGCGAGCTTCCTCTGCTCGACGGCGACGAGCATCGAGGAGATGGTCGTCTACCGCGCCGTCCAGGGCTTCGTCGGCGGCGCGATGATCCCGACGCTCTACTCGGCCGGCTTCATCATGTTCGGCCGCGCGCGGCAGGGGACGCTGATGGTGATCGTCAGCCTCATCGTGACGCTCGGGCCGACGATCGGACCGACCCTCGGCGGCTGGATCTCCGATCGGCTGGGCTGGGAGTGGCTGTTCCTCATCAACATCATCCCCGGCATCCTCATCACCTTCGGCGTGTGGGCGCTGGTGGACATCGACGAGCCAGACTTCGAGCTCCTGAAGCGCCTCGACTTCACAGGGCTGATCGCGATGGCGCTGTTCCTCGGCGGGCTCGACTATGTGCTCGAGGAGGGCGCCCGCCACCAATGGTTCGAGGACGGGAGCATCTTCACCTGGGCGGTGGTCACCGCGGTGGCCGCGGCCGCCTTCTTCTGGCGGGCCTTCACCGCGCGCGAACCGATCGTCCGCCTCGCGCCGTTCGCCAACGTCAACTTCGCCGGCGGCGCGCTGCTGGGCGCGGTGTTCGGCATCGGCCTCTACGGCCTCGTCTACCTCTACCCGCTCTACCTCGCGCGCGTCGCCGATCTGTCGAGCGCGCAGATCGGCACCGCGCTCCTGGCCACCGGCCTTTCGATGATGGCGTCAGCCCCGATCGCGGGCCAGCTCGTCCGCCGGCTCGATCCGCGGCTGCTGCTGTCGATCGGCTTCCTCTCGCTTGCTCTCTCGACCTACTGGGCCTCCGGCCTCACATCCGAGTGGCGCGTGCCCGAACTGCTGTTCCCGCAGGTGCTGCGCGGCTTCGGCCTGATGTGCTGCATCGTCTCGATTTCGAACACGGCGTTCGCGACGCTTCCGACCCACCAGCTCAAGGACGCCCCCGGCCTGTTCACGCTGCTCCGCAATCTCGGCGGTGCGGTGGGGCTCGCGCTCATCAACACGGCGATCCTCACCCGCTACAACCTGCATTGGGAGCGGCTGGCCGAGGCGACCAATCCCGCGCGTCCCGAGATCCAGGCGCGCCTCGACCTGCTGCGCGAGCTCGCCCTGGCCCGCGGCCTGCCCGACCCGGATGCGGCGGCCGTTCGCATGCTCGCCGGGCAGGTCGACCAGCAGGCGCTCGTCATGAGCTACGCCGACTGCTTCCTGCTGCTTTCGGCGATGTTCGCGGCCGTGGCGATCATTCCGTTTTTCCTCAAGCGCCCGCCGACGATGGAGCAGGCGGCGTCGGCCGAAGCGCACTGATCGCAATCTTGCGGGGAGGCTCGCCCTCGCGCTTGCCCCTGCGTCTGAATCGTCCTATCCGGGCCGCGCCTTCGGCGGGCCGCTTCCCCGCGGCCGCTTTCCTTGTCCCAAGTTTCGAGAGAGGCCCATGGCTCGCAAGAAGATTGCTCTTATCGGCGCCGGCAACATCGGTGGCACGCTCGCTCACCTCGCGGCGGCCAAGGAACTCGGCGATGTCGTGCTGTTCGACGTGGTGGAAGGCGTGCCTCAGGGCAAGGCGCTCGACCTCGCGCAGTGCGGACCGGTCGAAGGGTTCGACGCGAAGCTCAAGGGCACCAACGACTACGCCGACATCAAGGATGCCGACGTCTGCATCGTCACCGCCGGCGTCGCCCGCAAGCCGGGCATGAGCCGCGACGACCTGCTCGGGATCAACCTGAAGGTCATGAAGGCGGTGGGCGAGGGCATCAAGGCGAACGCTCCCAACGCCTTCGTCATCTGCATCACCAACCCGCTCGACGCCATGGTCTGGGCGCTGCGCGAGTTCTCCGGGCTCCCGCACCACATGGTCGTGGGCATGGCTGGCGTCCTCGACTCGGCGCGCTTCCGCCACTTCCTCGCCGAGGAATTCGACGTCTCGGTGCAGGACGTCACCGCGTTCGTGCTCGGCGGCCACGGCGACACGATGGTGCCGGTCGTCGAATATTCGACCGTCGCGGGCATTCCGATCCCCGACCTGATCGAGATGGGCTGGTCGACGCAAGAGCGCATCGACGCGATCGTCCAGCGCACGCGCTCGGGCGGCGGCGAGATCGTCGCGCTTTTGAAGACGGGCTCGGCCTACTACGCGCCGGCGACCAGCGGCATCGAGATGGCCGAGGCCTATCTAAAGGACAAGAAGCGGCTGCTGCCCTGCGCCGTCCACCTCGCCGGGCAGTACGGTGTCGACAACCTCTACGTCGGCGTGCCGGTGGTGATCGGCGCCGGCGGCGTCGAGCGCATCGTCGAGATCAAGCTCAACGAGGAGGCCAAGGCCAACTTTCAGGTGTCGGTCGACGCCGTGAAGGAGCTTCTCGTCGCCTGCAAGAATATCGACGGCTCGCTCGCCTGATCGATCAACCGTCGCCCGCGCGTCCGCGGGAACGACGAACAGCAAGTGAAAGTGGACCGATGAACATCCACGAATACCAAGCCAAGGAGCTTCTGCGGAAGTTCGGCGTCGCCATCCCGGCGGGCATCCCGGCCATGACGGTCGAGGAGGCGGTCGCGGCCGCGGAGCAGCTCCCCGGACCGCTCTACGTCGTCAAGTCGCAGATCCACGCCGGCGGCCGCGGCAAGGGCAAGTTCAAGGAGCTCGGCCCCGACGCGAAGGGCGGCGTCCGCCTCGCCAAGTCGGTCGACGAGGTGCGGAGCCACGCGCAGGAGATGCTCGGCAACACGCTGGTGACCGTCCAGACCGGCGACGCCGGCAAGCAGGTCAACCGCCTCTACGTCACCGACGGCGTCGACATCGGCAAGGAGTATTACCTGTCGCTGCTCGTGGACCGCGACACCGGGCGGATCGCCATCGTGGCGTCGACCGAAGGCGGCATGGACATCGAGGCCGTCGCCCACGACACGCCCGAGAAGATCACGACGATCACGATCGATCCGGTCGCCGGCTTCGAGCCGCACCACGGCCGCACCGTCGCCTACGCGCTGCGGCTCGAGGGCGACCTCAACAAGCAGTGCCAGGCGCTCGTCAAGCAGCTCTACGAAGCGTTCGTCGCGCTCGACTGCTCGCAGCTCGAGATCAACCCGCTCGCCGAGAGCGGCGGCAAGCTCATGGTGCTCGACACCAAGATGAGCTTCGACTCGAACGCCATGTTCCGCCATCCGGAATACGCCGAGCTCCGCGACCTCACCGAAGAGGACTCGATGGAGATCGAGGCGTCGAAGTACGACCTCGCCTACATCAAGCTCGACGGCGACATCGGCTGCATGGTGAACGGCGCCGGCCTCGCCATGGCGACGATGGACATCATCAAGCTGAACGGCGCCTTCCCGGCCAACTTCCTCGACGTCGGCGGCGGCGCCTCGAAGGAGAAGGTGACCGCGGCGTTCAAGATCATCCTGTCCGACCCGGCGGTCAAAGGCATCCTCGTCAACATCTTCGGCGGCATCATGCGCTGCGACGTGATCGCCGACGGCATCGTCGCGGCGGCGAAGGAGGTGAACCTGTCGGTGCCGCTCGTCGTGCGGCTCGAGGGCACCAACGTGCAGCAGGGCAAGGACATCCTCGCCGCGTCGGGCCTGCCGATCGTCAGCGCGAACGACCTGGGCGACGCCGCTCAGAAGATCGTCGCCGAAGTGAAGAAGGCCGCCTGAAGATGTCGATCCTCGTCAACAAGAACACCAAGGTCATCACCCAGGGCTTCACCGGCAAGACCGGCACCTTCCACGCCGAGGCCTCGCTCGCCTACGGCACGCAGATGGTCGGCGGCACGGCGCCGGGGAAGGGCGGGACGACGCACCTCGGCCTGCCGGTCTTCAACACGGTCGCCGAGGCGAAGGCCGCGACCGGCGCCGACGCGAGCGTGATCTTCGTGCCGCCCCCGGGCGCGGCCGACGCCATCCTCGAGGCGATCGACGCCGAGATCCCGCTCATCGTCTGCATCACCGAGGGCATCCCGGTGCTCGACATGATCCCGGTGAAGCGCGCGCTCGCCGGCTCGAAGTCGCGGCTGATCGGGCCGAACTGCCCCGGTGTGCTGACGCCAGGCGAGTGCCGCATCGGCATCATGCCGGGCAACATCTTCTCGAACGGCTCGGTCGGCGTCGTGAGCCGCTCCGGCACGCTCACCTACGAGGCGGTGTTCCAGACCAGCCAGGCCGGCCTCGGCCAGACCACGGCGGTCGGCATCGGCGGCGATCCGGTCAACGGCACCAACTTCATCGACGTGCTGGAGCTGTTCCTCGCCGACGACGCGACAAAATCGATCATCATGATCGGCGAAATCGGCGGCGCGGCCGAAGAGGACGCGGCGCAGTTCCTCAAGGACGAGGCCAAGCGCGGCCGTTCGAAGCCGATGGTCGGCTTCATCGCCGGCCGCACGGCGCCGCCGGGACGCCGCATGGGCCACGCCGGCGCGATCGTGTCGGGCGGCAAGGGCGGCGCGGAGGACAAGATCGAGGCGATGCGCTCCGCGGGCATCCGCGTGGCGGACAGCCCGTCCGCGCTCGGCACCACGCTCGTGGAAGTGCTTAAGGGGTAAAGCGGCGTCGGCCGAGCGTCCCGGAACCCGGATGGTCCCGACTTCGGTGGCCGAGGCGCGCGTCGCGGGACGCGGGTCGGGCGGCCGGTCGCGCCCGTGCATGGGGTGACGCACTGAAGCAATGCGCCTATGTGGGCCGGCGCTGGCTATAGGATTTGAGTGATGGGTTACGAAGGCGATCTTCCGGAAGCGCTCGAAGGCATGGGCCCCTCGTTCGTCGAGACGCTCTACCAGCGCTACCTCGACGCGCCCGGCAGCGTCGACCCGAGCTGGCAGCGCTACTTCGAAGGGCTGGAGCGCAGCGTCGCGCGCGGCCCGTCGTGGGCGCGCCCGAACTGGCCGCTCACCCCCACCGACGATCTCACCGCCGCGCTCGATCCGATGCAGATGCAGGTCGAGCCGAAGGCCGACAAGAAGGGCAAGGCGGCACCGGCCGCCGCTCCGGCCGCTGCCGCCGCGCCCGCCGTCACCACCGAGGACGTCCGCCGCGCCGCCGACGCGTCGATCCGGGCGATGATGCTCATCCGCACCTACCGCGTGCGCGGGCATCTGGCCGCCAAGCTCGATCCGCTCGGGCTCGAGAAACGCGACGAGCTCCCGGCCGACCTGACTCCCGAATACCACGGCTTCACGGGCGCCGACCTCGACCGCGCCGTCTACCTCGGCGGCGCGCTCGGGCTCGACACCGCCACCGTGCGCGAGCTCGTCGACACGTTGCGCCGCAATTACTGCGGCAACGTCGGCGTCGAGTACATGCACATCAACGACATCGAGGAACGCCGCTTCATCCAAGATCGCATCGAGGGCCGGGAGAAGGAGATCCACTTCACCGACCTCGGCAAGAAGGCGATCCTAAATAAGGTCATCGAGGCCGAGCAGTTCGAGAGGTTCCTGGGCCGCAAGTATGTCGGCACGAAGCGCTTCGGCCTCGACGGCGGCGAGTCGATGATCCCGGCGCTCGAGTCGGTGATCAAGTACGGCGGCGCGATGGGCGTGCGCGAGATCGTGATCGGCATGGCGCACCGCGGGCGTCTCAACGTGCTCGCCAACGTGATGCAGAAGCCGTTCCGCGCGATCTTCCACGAGTTCGCGGGTGGCTCGAACGCGCCCGAGGACGTCGGTGGATCGGGCGACGTCAAGTACCACCTCGGCACCTCGACCGACCGCGTGTTCGACGATCATCCGGTCCACCTGTCGCTGACCCCCAACCCGTCGCACCTCGAGGCGGTGAACCCGGTGGTGCTCGGCAAGGTGCGGGCGATCCAGACGGCGCGCGGCGACTGCGCGCGCACCGAGGTGATGCCGATCCTCATCCACGGCGACGCGGCGTTCGCCGGGCAGGGCGTCGTCGCCGAATGCTTCGGCTTCTCCGGCCTGCGCGGCTACAACACCGGCGGCACCGTCCATTTCGTCATCAACAACCAGGTCGGCTTCACCACCAGCCCGCAGTTCGCGCGCTCGTCGCCCTATCCGTCGGACATCGCGAAGATGGTGCAGGCGCCGATCTTCCACGTGAACGGCGACGATCCCGAGGCGGTGACCTTCGTGACGAAGGTCGCGACCGAGTTCCGGCAGAAGTTCAAGCGCGACGTCGTCGTCGACATGTGGTGCTACCGCCGCTTCGGCCACAACGAGTCCGACGAGCCGAGCTTCACGCAGCCGCTGATGTACGCCGCGATCAAGTCGCACCCGGCGGTGAGCCAGCTCTACGCCGAGCGGCTCAAGCGCGAGGGCGTCGTCGACGAGGCCTGGGTGAAGGCGAACGTCGACCAGTACGTCACCCGTCTCGAGGGCGACTTCGAGGCCGCGGCCTCGTACAAGCCCAACAAGGCCGACTGGTTCGAAGGCCGCTGGTCCGGCCTCGGCCGCCCGGCCGATCCGGTCACCGCGCGGCGCGCCGCCGACACCGGCGTCTCGCCCGACCGCATCGCCGAGGTCGCCGAAGCGATCACCACCGTTCCGGACGATTTCAGCATCCACAAGACTCTCGCCCGCGTGGTCGAGGGGCGCGCGCAGGCGATCGGCGGCGGCCAGGGCATCGACTGGGCGACGGCCGAGGCGCTCGCCTTCGGCACGCTGCTCCAGGACGGCTACGGCGTCCGCCTGTCGGGCCAGGACGTCGGCCGAGGCACGTTCAGCCAGCGCCACGCCGTCTGGGTCGACCAGAAGACCGGCGGCAAGTACGTGCCGCTCTGCTCGCTCGCACCCAATTTCGAGGTGCTCGACAGCCCGCTCTCCGAGTTCGGCGTGCTCGGCTTCGAGTACGGCTACGCGCTCGCCGAGCCGCGCACCCTCGTGCTGTGGGAGGCGCAGTTCGGCGACTTCGCGAACGGCGCTCAGGTGATGATCGATCAGTTCATCGCGTCGGGCGAGATCAAGTGGCTGCGCGCCAACGGTCTCGTGATGCTGCTGCCGCACGGCTACGAGGGGCAGGGGCCCGAGCACAGCTCGGCGCGCCCCGAGCGCTACCTGCAGCTCTGCGCCGAAGACAACATGCAGGTCGCCAACTGCACGACGCCGGCCAACTACTATCACATCCTTCGCCGGCAGATGGTGCGGCCGTTCCGCAAGCCGCTCGTCATCATGACGCCGAAGTCGCTGCTCCGCCACAAGTCGGCGGTGTCGTCGATCGACGAGTTCGTCGGCGACAGCCACTTCCGCCGCATCCTGTCGGACCCGAACGCGCCCGACGACGCCGCGGTCGAACGCCTGGTCCTCTGCTCCGGCAAGGTCTTCTACGATCTGGCGGAAGCGCGCGACGCCGCCAGGGACGGCAAGACCTCGATCGTGCGCATCGAGCAGCTCTACCCGTTCCCGTCCGACGCGCTGGCAGTGCGCCTGAAGCGCATGCCCAGGCTCAAGACCGTCGTCTGGGCGCAGGAAGAGCCGAAGAACATGGGCTACTGGTCGTTCGTCGCGCCGGTTATCGATGAGACGATGCGCGGGGTCAGCTTGAAGGCGCCGCTGGTCTACGCCGGGCGCGCCGCGGCGGCCGCGACGGCGACCGGCCTCGCCAAACGCCACGCGGCCGAGCAGGCGCAACTGATCACCGAGGCGCTGGGCGCCTGATAGATACGGGGAAGCAATGGCAACCGACGTCACCATCCCGCCGCTCGGCGAGTCGATCACCGAAGCGACCGTCGGCCAGTGGCTCAAGCAGCCCGGCGAGGCCGTGAAGGCCGACGAGCCGATCGTCAGCCTCGAGACCGACAAGGTGGCCGTCGAGGTGCCGTCCCCGATCGACGGCGTGCTGACCGAGCATCTCGCGGCCGTCGGCGACACGGTGTCGGTCGGTTCCGCCATCGCCCGCGTCGACGCCGACGGCGCCGCGGCGGCGAAAGTGCAGGCGCCCCCGCCGGCGTCCGTCAAGGACAAGGGGGACGCGCAGCCCGGCGCCGGTGCCGACTCGATGGGCGGCGGCGTCCAGACCGGCACGCCGTCGGCGCAGCCCGCGCCGCAGGCGGTCCCGGCCGCCGCGCCGGCCGCTCCGCCGCCGGCCGCGCCGGCCGCGCACGACGATTACGACGCGATCTCGCCGGCGGTGCGCCGCCTGCTCGGCGACTACAACCTCGACCCCGCCTCGATCGAGGGTTCGGGCAAGGACGGCCGCCTGACCAAGGCCGACGTGCTCGCGGCGATCGACAACGGCACCGCGAAGGTGCTGCAGGCGGCGAAGCCCGCGGCTTCGGCGCCGGTGCCCGTCGCGGCGGCCGTGCCGGCCGAGCGCCGCGAGGAGCGGGTGCGCATGACGCGCCTGCGGCAGACGATCGCGCGTCGCCTGAAGGAAGCGCAGAACACCGCCGCGATGCTCACGACGTTCAACGACGTCGACATGTCGGCGCTGATGGGGGCGCGCGACAGGTACCGCGACCTGTTCGAGAAGAAGCACAACGTGCGCCTCGGCTTCATGTCCTTCTTCGTGAAGGCGTGCACCATGGCGCTCAAGGAAGTGCCCGCGGTCAACGCCTCGATCGAGGGTGACGAGATCGTCTACCGCGACTACGCGGACGTCGGCGTCGCGGTGTCCTCGCCGGGCGGCCTCGTCGTGCCGGTGCTGCGCAACGCCGACCGGCTGTCGTTCGCCGACGTGGAGAAGTCGATCGCCGACTTCGGCCGGCGCGCCCGCGACGGCCAGCTGAAGCTCGAGGAGCTGCAGGGCGGCACCTTCACCATCTCGAACGGCGGCGTGTTCGGATCGCTGATGTCGACGCCGATCCTCAACCCGCCGCAGTCCGGCGTTCTCGGGATGCACCGCATCGAGGAGCGTCCGGTGGTGCGGGGCGGCCAGGTCGTGGTCCGGCCGATGATGTACCTGGCGCTGTCCTATGACCACCGCCTCATCGACGGGCGAGAGGCGGTCACCTTCCTTGTGCGCGTCAAGGAAGCGATCGAGGATCCGGCGCGCCTGCTCCTGGACATGTGATAGCTGCATGGCTGCCGGCATCGCCGCACCCGGCGACGCGGGCCGCCCGACATCCTACATTGGCGCATGAGCGCGACGCGCGCGGCGATCGAAAAGCTTGGGGTTCGACATGGCTGATTACGACTACGACGTTCTGGTGATCGGCGGCGGCCCGGGCGGCTACGTCGCGGCGATACGCGCCGCGCAGCTCGGCCTCAAGACGGCCTGCGTCGAGAAGCGCGGCACGCTCGGCGGCACCTGCCTCAACGTCGGCTGCATCCCGTCGAAGGCGTTGCTCCACGCGTCCGAGATGTACGAGCACGCCAAGAGCGGCGACCTCGCGAAGTTCGGCATCAGCTTCGACGGCGTGAAGCTCGACTTCGACGCCATGCGCGCCGAGAAAGACAAGGCCGTCAAGGAGCTGACCGGCGGCATCGAGATGCTGTTCAAGAAGTACAAGGCGGAGTGGATCAAGGGCGCCGCCAGCTTCAAGGACGCCCGCACGGTCCAGGTCGGCGACCGCACCGTCACCGCCAGGAACATCGTGATCGCCACCGGCTCCGACGTGGCGCTGCTACCGGGCGTGCAGCCCGACGGCGAGGTTATCATCACCTCGACCGAGGCGCTCGCGCTGCCCAAGGTGCCCGGGCACATGGTGGTGGTCGGCGGCGGCTACATCGGCCTCGAGATGGGGTCGGTCTACCGCCGCCTCGGCGCCAAGGTCACCGTCGTCGAGTATTTCGACCGCATCACGCCGGCGATGGACATCGAGGTCACCAAGGCGTTCACCCGCATCCTGCAGAAGCAAGGGCTCGAGATCCACCTCGACGAAGGTCGCCGAGATCCGCCGGGACGCCGAGGGCGCGACGCTGTTCCTCGAGCCCGCCAAGGGCGGACCGCGCGAGGAGTTGAAGGCGGACGTCGTGCTGCTGTCGATCGGCCGCAAGCCCAACACCGACGGGCTGAACGTCGAGGCCGCGGGCCTCGCGCTCGACGACAAGGGACGTATCCCGACGAACCACGACATGTCGACGAGCGTGCCCGGCATCTGGGCGATCGGCGACGTGATCGCCGGGCCGATGCTCGCGCACAAGGCCGAGGACGAAGGCGTGGCCGTCGCCGAGAACATCGCGGGGCTCACCGGAATCGTGAACCACGACGTCATCCCGGCGGTGATCTACACCCAGCCCGAGGTCGCCGCAGTCGGCAAGACCGAGGAGGAGCTCAAGGCAGCGAACGTTGACTACAAGGTCGGCAAGTTCCCCTTCGCCGCCAACAGCCGCGCCAAGACGAATCGGGACACCGAAGGCTTCGTAAAGGTGCTCGCGGACGCCAAGACCGACCGGGTGCTCGGCGTCCACATCATCGGGACGCTCGCCGGCACGATGATCGCGCAGGCGGCGCAGGCGATGGAGTTCGGCGCGAGCTCGGAGGACATCGCCTACACCTGCCACGCCCACCCGACGCACTCGGAGGCGATGAAGGAAGCGGCGATGTCGGTGCTCGGCAAGCCGATCCACGCCTGAGGCGATCGGCGTGACCGCCGGCGAGATCGCCGTCGAAGTCGTCGGCTGGGCGGGAGCGCTGTTGATCCTGACGGCCTATGCGCTGGTCTCGACGAAGCGGGTCTCGCCAGACGGCGTCCCCTATCAGGCGCTCAACATCGTCGGCGCCGCCGGCTTTGTCGTGAACGGCGTCGCGCACGGCGCGCTGCCGTCCGCGGCGCTCAACGTGGTGTGGATCGCGATCGGCGTGCTCGTGCTCGCCCGCCGCGGCCGGCCGGCCGCGTGAGCTTTGTCGCCGTTTGCCGTCCTTGACTACGCCGGCGTCGCGGTGTTCGCGGCGACCGGCGCGCTGGGCGCGGCGCGGCACAAGCACACGATCGTCACCTTCGCCTTCTTCGCCGCGATCACCGGCGTCGGCGGCGGCACGCTGCGCGACCTGCTGATCGACGCGCCCGTCTTCTGGGTGCAGAACAACGACTATCTCGCCGTCTGTCTCGGGGTAGCCGTCGCCGTCTGGCTGACGCGCGCCGACCGCTGGCCGTTCGCGGCGCTGCTCTGGCTCGATGCGGTCGGCATGGCGGTCTATTCGGTCGTCGGCGCCGCCAAGGCGATGTCGTTCGGGGTGCCGCCGCTCGCGAGCATCGCGATGGGCGTGCTCACCGCGAGCTTCGGCGGCATCGTCCGCGACGTGCTCGCGAACGAGCCGTCGATCCTGCTGCGCCCGGAGATCTACGTCTCGGCCGCGGCGCTGGGGGCGGGCGTGTTCGTCGGGCTGGCGATGCTCGGCCTCGCGCCGCTGGCGGCCGGTTCGATCGGCGCCGTCGCCGGCTTCGCGTTGCGCGCCGGGGCGCTACGCTTCGGCTGGACACTCCCCGGCTACCGCCGCGGCTGAGTCCGCCCGCCAATCGTAGCTGCGCTCGACCCGCGCGACGTGCGTCGTGTACGCCGAGTACCACTTCCGTCGCCCGGCCGCCCGCGCGGCGGCGTGCGCGCCGACCGCCTTCCAGGCGGCCATCGCGGCCTCGTCGATCCAGTAGGAAACGGTGATGCCGAGCCCGTCGGGGCCGCGCGCCGAGTCGTGTCCGAGATACCCGGTCTGTCCTTCGGCGAGCGCCACCATCGCGTCCGCCGTTTGGCCGTAGGCTTCGTCGTCGCCGGCCGCGCGCGTCGAGACGAAGATCACCGCGAGGTAGGGCGGCCGGAGCGCCGGCGTCGGGATGATCATCGGGCCAGCACGGCGGCCAGCGAGGCGAGCCAACCCTTCGCCTCGCGCAGGTCGGGCACGCTCGGCGACAGCCCGACGCAGCTCAGGCAGCGCGCCTGCAGCGTCGCACCATCGGCGACGCGCGTCGCCTCGACGACCGCGCCGGCCGCGCGGAAATGGCTCGCGCGCGTCAGCTTGGCGAACGCGTCGGTCGCCGGCTGCTGCTGCTCCTGCGGCTGAACGAACTGCTCGAGGAGCTGGAAGGGTAGATAGGGCGCGACCTCGACGTCGACGGTCCGGACGTTGTCGGCGTCGAGCCCCGCGCGCTTCGCCGCCGCCGCGACCGCCGCGTCGAGGCCGCCCAGCCGGTCGACGAGCCGAAGCTGGTGCGCGGTGCCGCCGGCCCACACGCGGCCCTGCGCGATCTGGTCGACCCGTGCCACCGGCAGGTTGCGCGCCCGGGCGACCAAGCCCGTGAAGCGCCGATAGATGTCCTCGACCGATGCCTGGAGCAGCGCGGTGACGTCGGGCGACAGACCGTTGACCACGTCCGGCTCGCCCGAATAGGGCGTGCTCTTCACGCCGTCGGCGTTGATCCCGAGCTTGTCGAGCGTGCGCTCGAACGTGGGGATCACCGCGAACACGCCGATCGAGCCGGTTATGGTCGACGGCTGCGCGTAGATCTCGTCGGCGGCGGTCGCCACCCAGTAACCGCCGGACGCCGCGGTCGGGCCGAACGACGCCACCACGGGGATACCCTCCGCCCGGGCGTCGACGAGCGCCTGCCGGATCTTCTCCGAGGCGGTGACCGAACCGCCGGGCGAGTCGACGCGCACGACCAGCGCCTTGATGTCCTCGTTCGCGGTCGCCTCGGCGATCAGCTTCGCGATGGTGTCCCCGCCGGCCGTGCCGCGCGGTCCTTCGCCGTCGACGATCTGCCCGGCGACGTAGACGACGCCCACGGCGGGGCCGGCGGTGGGACGGCCCGAGGTGGTGGCGCGCAGATAGTCGCGGAAGCCGACCTGGTTGTACGAACCCGGTCGCTCGTCCTCGCCTTCGCCGACGCGCTTCGCCATCTGCCGCCCGAAGTCGACCTGTGTGCCGAGCTTGTCGACGAGGCCGTCGGCGAGCGCCTGACGCGCGAAGTCGCCGCCGGCGGCGCGCACCCGCGCCGGGAAGTCGGCGGTGATCGCGTCGACGCGGACCTTCGGGCGCGCCGCCTGGACGTCGCCCGTCCACACGTCCCACAGCGTGTCGACGAGCGCCTGGTTCGCGGCCTCGGCCTCGGGCGACGCCTCGGTGCGGGTGAAGGGCTCGACCGCGGACTTGAAGGTGCCGACGCGGAACACGTTGACGTCGACGCCGAGCTTGTCGAGCGCGCCCTTGAAATAGAGACCCGAGCCGCCCGGACCGGTCAGGAGCACGGCGCCGAGCGGGTTGAGCCACGTCTCGTTGGCGTGGGCGGCGAGATAGTAGCTGTCGTCGATGTAGGCGCTCGAATAGGCGTAGACCGGCTTGCCCGCCGCCTTGAACGCCTTCAGCGCCGATCCGATCGATTGGAGGTTCGCCATGCCGGCGCCCATGAACCCGTCCATCTCGAGGACGATCGACTTCACGCGGTCGTCGGTGCGTGCGCGGTCGATCGCGTCGACCAGGTCGCGCGCCTGGATTTCGGGCACGATGTCGGTGTTGCTGGCCAGCACCTCGAACGGCGAGCGCTCGGTCGCCTGATCGACGACCACGCCGTCGAGGTCGAGCACCAGCGCGGATCCGCTCGGGACGCTCAGGGGCGCGGTCGCGTTCATCGCGGCGAACAGCAGCAGGAAGAACAGGAGGAGGAAGAGAAGCGCGAGCGCGTCTTTCACGCCGACAAGGAAACGCCACGCCCCGCGCAGGAAACTCATTCGCCCGTCCTCGGTTTCTGGAAGAGTAGGGTGTGTATGAGTTGGGTATAGCGGGCGGCGGTTAAAAGTCCATGTGGCGCGGGGACGTTCCCACCCTGGACCGTCGCACCGCCGTCGTCCTATTGAAGTCCGAACGCTTGCGCCCGACGTTAGGGGCAGCCTTAAGGAGAATTCCGCCAATGATCGATCCGACCGCCGGTCTCGTCCCCATCGTCATCGAGCAGTCGAGCCGCGGCGAACGCTCGTTCGATATCTACTCGCGCCTGCTCCGAGAGCGCATCGTGTTCGTGACCGGGCCGATCGAGGACCATATGGCCTCGCTCATCACCGCCCAGCTGCTCTTCCTCGAGGCCGAGAACCCGAAGAAGGACATCTTCATGTACATCAACTCGCCGGGCGGTGTGGTGACGGCGGGCATGGCGATCTACGACACCATGCAGTACATCCGCCCGCGTGTCGGCACGGTCTGCATCGGCCAGGCGGCGTCGATGGGCTCGTTCCTGCTCGCGGCCGGGGAGCCGGGCATGCGCGTCGCGCTCAACAACGCGCGCATCATGATCCACCAGCCGTCGGGCGGCGCTCAGGGCCAGGCGACCGACATCGAGATCCACGCGCGCGAGATCCTGCGCATCCGCCAGCGGATGAACGAGCTCTACGTGAAGCACACGGGCCAGCCGATCGACGTGATCGAGCGCGCGATGGAGCGCGACAAGTTCCTGTCCGCCGAGGAGGCGAGGGAGTTCGGCCTCGTCGACGAGGTCTTCGAGAAGCGCCCGGCACCCGCCGAGGGCGAGGCGAAGGCAGCTTGAGGGCGGGGCCGGAGACCGGATCGCCTGGGACGTTAAGCCTCATCGCAACAGCGCGCCGTTCGGTGCGTTATGCGACGTGAAGGCCGGATTATAGTGTGTAGATGTTGCGCGCCCACGGCGCCGATGCGGGGTACCGCCTTCGTCGATTCCGGTTTTCGGATTGTGGCGGGCGTAAACCGGGTTAGGATGCCGAGGCGAGCGGGCCGGTGTATCGGCCGGGAAGGGTAAGAGATGACGAAGCTCAGCGGCGGGGACTCCAAGAACACGCTCTACTGCTCGTTCTGCGGTAAGAGCCAGCACGAGGTGCGCAAGCTGATCGCGGGTCCGACCGTGTTCATCTGCGACGAGTGCGTGGAGCTCTGCAACGACATCATCCGCGAGGAAACCAAGACGGCGCTCGTCAAGACGAAGGACGGCGTCCCGACCCCGCGGGAGATCTGCAAGGTTCTCGACGACTACGTCATCGGGCAGTTCCACGCCAAGCGCGTGCTCTCGGTCGCGGTGCACAACCATTACAAGCGGCTCAACCATGGCGCGAAGGGCGCCGACGTCGAGCTCGCGAAGTCGAACATCCTGCTCGTCGGGCCGACCGGCTGCGGCAAGACGCTGCTCGCGCAGACGCTCGCCCGCATCCTCGACGTGCCGTTCACCATGGCGGACGCGACGACCCTCACCGAGGCTGGCTACGTCGGCGAGGACGTCGAGAACATCATCCTGAAGCTGCTCCAGGCGTCCGACTACAACGTCGAGCGGGCGCAGCGCGGCATCGTCTACATCGACGAGATCGACAAGATCAGCCGCAAGGCCGACAACCCGTCGATCACGCGCGACGTGTCGGGCGAAGGCGTGCAGCAGGCGCTGCTGAAGATCATGGAGGGCACCACCGCGTCGGTACCGCCCCAGGGCGGGCGCAAGCATCCGCAGCAGGAGTTCCTGCAGGTCGACACGACGAACATCCTGTTCATCTGCGGCGGCGCCTTCGCCGGGCTCGAGCGCATCATCGCGGACCGCCTGCAGGGCAAGTCGATCGGCTTCGGCGCCTTCGTCGCCGCGCCCGAGGAGCGCCGCACCGGCGAGGTGCTCCGCCAGTGCGAGCCCGAGGACCTGCTGAAGTTCGGCCTCATCCCCGAGTTCGTCGGCCGCCTGCCGGTGATCGCGACGCTCGAGGACCTGGACGAGCCGGCGCTCATCAAGATCCTGGTCGAGCCGAAGAACGCGCTCATCAAGCAGTATGCCAAGCTGTTCGACATGGAGGGCGTGAAGCTCACCTTCGCGCAGGACGCGCTGTCGGCGATCGCCAAGCGCGCGATCGAGCGCAAGACCGGCGCGCGCGGCCTGCGGTCGATCATGGAGAACATCCTGCTCGACACGATGTTCGACCTGCCGGGCATGCAGGGCGTCGACGAGATCGTCGTCGACAAGGATGTGGTCGCTGGCACCAAGGAGCCGATTCGCATCTTCAGCCAGCAGAAGGAAAGCGCCGGCGACGCCGCCTGACCGGGCGCGGAAATCCCGACGTTCGAGGGCGGTCCGGCGACGGACCGCCCTTTTTCGTTGCCGCTTTTGCCTTCGCCGCTCCGCGGCCCCGTGTTAAGCTTCGTTAGTCGGGACGGGCGGTTCGGGGGAGAGGCGCCGCCGACACGGGGGGCACGTTGATGCACGGGCATCGCGCGCCCATATTCGCAGTGGACGGGGGGCGTTCCGCCCCTCGGAGTGGAGCGTGTGAATGTCTCAAGTCTTTCCGGTATTGCCGCTTCGCGACATCGTGGTCTTTCCGCAGATGATCGTGCCGCTGTTCGTGGGCCGCGAGAAGTCGGTCCGCGCGCTCGAGGCGGTGATGCACGGCGAAAAGCGGGTCTTCCTGCTGTCGCAACTCAATCCGGCCGACGAGGATCCGGGCCGGGAGCAGCTCTATGAGGTCGGCACCGTCGCCAGCGTGCTGCAGCTCCTGAAGCTGCCCGACGGCACGGTGAAGGTGCTGGTCGAGGGGCAGCAGCGCGGCCGCGTCGCCGACTTCGAAGCGAGCGACGAGTATCTCCAGGCGGAGGTCCAGCTCCTCGACGACGACGCGCCGGCCGGCGCCGACCTCGACGGGCTGATGCGCTCGGTCGCGAAGCAGTTCGAAACCTACACCAAGCTCAACAAGAAGGTCGCGCCCGAAGTCGTTGTCCAGGTCGGCCAGATCGAGGACCCGTCGCGGCTCGCCGACACGGTGGCGTCGAACCTCAACCTCAAGATCGCCGACAAGCAGGCGCTGCTCAACACCGTCGATGTCGCCAAGCGCCTCGAGATGGTGTTCGCCTTCATGGAAGGCGAGATGGGCGTGATGCAGGTCGAGAAGAAGATCCGCAGCCGCGTCAAGCGCCAGATGGAGAAGACGCAGCGCGAATACTACCTCAACGAGCAGCTCAAGGCGATCCAGCGCGAGCTGGGCGAGGGCGACGACGAGCGCAACGAGATCGCCGAGATCGAGGAGAAGATCGCGAAGGCCAAGCTGTCGAAGGAAGCGCGCGACAAGGCGCTCGCCGAGGTCAAGAAGCTGAAGGCGATGTCGCCCATGTCGGCCGAGGCGACGGTGGTGCGCAACTATCTCGACACGCTTCTCGGTCTGCCCTGGGGCAAGAAGTCGAAGGTCAAGAAGGACATCCGCGTCGCGCAGAACGTGCTCGACGCCGACCACTACGGCCTGGAGAAGGTGAAGGACCGCATCGTCGAGTATCTCGCGGTGCAGGCGCGCACCAACAAGCTCAAGGGTCCGATCCTCTGCCTCGTCGGACCGCCGGGCGTCGGCAAGACCTCGCTCGGCCGCTCGATCGCCAAGGCGACGGGGCGCGAGTTCATCCGCCAGTCGCTCGGCGGCGTGCGCGACGAGGCCGAGATCCGCGGCCATCGTCGCACCTACATCGGCTCGATGCCCGGCAAGATCGTCCAGAACCTCAAGAAGGCGGGCACGTCGAACCCGTTGTTCCTGCTCGACGAGATCGACAAGCTCGGCCAGGACTTTCGCGGCGACCCGTCGTCGGCGCTGCTCGAGGTGCTGGATCCGGAGCAGAACGCGAAGTTCAACGACCATTACCTCGAGGTCGATTACGACCTGTCGGACGTGATGTTCGTGACCACCGCGAACTCGCTCAACATGCCGCAGCCGCTGCTCGACCGCATGGAGATCATCCAGCTGTCGGGCTACACCGAGGACGAGAAGGTCGAGATCGCCAAGCGCCACCTGCTGCCCAAGCAGGTCGAGGCGCACGGCCTGAAGCCGGGTGAGTTCTCGGTGAGCGACGACGCGCTGCGCGACATCATGCGCTACTACACGCGCGAGGCGGGCGTCCGCACGCTCGAGCGCGAGCTGGCGAAGCTGGCGCGCAAGTCGCTGCGCCGCATCCTCGAAGGCAAGGAGGCCAAGGTCCAGATCACGGCCGACAACCTCGGCGACTACGCGGGCGTGCGGAAGTTCCGCTACGGCGTCGGCGAGGCGGAGGACCAGATCGGCGCGACCACCGGTCTCGCCTGGACCGAGGTGGGCGGCGAGCTCCTGACGATCGAAGCCGTCACCGTCCCGGGCAAGGGCCAGGTCAAGACCACCGGCAAGCTCGGCGACGTAATGCAGGAGTCGATCCAGGCCGCTTGGTCGTTCGTCAGGGCGCGCTCGACCCAGTACGGGATCAAGCCGTCGCTGTTCGACAAGCGTGACATCCACGTCCACGTGCCCGAGGGCGCGACACCCAAGGACGGCCCGTCCGCCGGAATCGCGATGGTGACCTCGATCGTCTCCACGCTGTCGGGCGTGCCGGTCCGCAAAGACGTGGCGATGACGGGCGAGGTGACGCTGCGCGGCCGCGTGCTGCCGATCGGCGGCCTCAAGGAAAAGCTTCTCGCGGCGCTGCGCGGCGGCATCACGACGGTGCTGATCCCGGCCGATAACGAGAAGGACCTCGTCGACATCCCGGCGAACGTGAAGGCGGAGCTCAAGATCGTGCCCGTCGGTCACGTCGACGAGGTGCTGAGCCACGCGCTGGCCGAGGCGTTGACGCCGATCGAATGGGTCGAGCCGGAGACGCTCGCGACCGAGCCGCAGGGCGCGGCGGAGGCGGCGTTGCGCCACTGACGCAGTCGATTGGCAAACACGAGAAAACCGCCGGAAACGGCGGTTTTCTTTTTGACTCGGCGAAGCGGCGCCCCTTAGATGCCGGCCGGCCCTCGGGGCCGCACGAAAAATCGGGGGTCAGGGAAATGAACAAGCAAGAACTGATCGGCGCCGTCGCCGATCAGACCGGCTTGCCGCGCAACGAGGCGAGCCGCGCGGTCGAGGCGATGATCGAAACGGTCACCGACGCGCTCAAGCGAGGGGACGAAGTCCGGCTGGTCGGTTTCGGTACGTTCACCGTGTCGCGGCGCAAGGCCTCGACCGGGCGCAACCCGCGTACCGGCGAGCCGATGCAGATCAAGGCGACCGCTCAGCCGAAGTTCAGGGCCGGCAAGAACCTCAAGGACAGCTGCAACGGCTGACGGTCCGGCGGACGGAAGAGGGAAGGGGCGCTGCCGTCGGCAGCGCCCTTTTTCGTCACGAGGTGGCGCCGGCGTTCAGGCGCTGGGCGTGCGCGAGGTGCCCCTGCAGCGACGGCAGGGTGGTCTGCGCGAACTGGCGCAGCGTCGCGTTGTCGCCGCTTTTGGCGTAGTTGCTGTGGAGCGCGACCGCCTCCTGGTGCGACATCGTCTGCGCCTGCACGTAGGCGCGGGCGAAGGCGTCGCCGGTGCCGGCGTTCTGCAGCTTCTCGAGCATCGCTTGGTGCTTGGCCGTCATCGAGGTCGGCGGCGTCATCGGCGGGTTCATGCCGGCGAGCATTGAGGTCATCGCCGCGGTGGTGGCCGTGTGGTCGCGGATCATGTGGTCGGCGAAGGCGGCGACGTCGGCGCTCACGCCGCGCGACTTGGCGAGCTGGCTCGACTGGACCTCGAACATGTCGCTGCTCGCCGCCATGGTAACGAAGCCGCGCATGTCGGTCGGCATCTCCGATTCCGCCGTCGCGGCCGACGCGCTGCCCGCGCCCGAGGTCATGGTGTCGGCGCAGGCCGCCAGCGCGAGCGCCGACGCGGCGACGGCAAAGAGATTGAACGTACGTTTGGTCATGGTTTCGAACTCCCGGTTGGCGCGGCGCCGGTGCGGGCCGCCGCGTCGCGTCGCTGGTCAACCGGGCATGGAACGATCGGTTCCGTGCGGCGGGGCTGGACAAGGTCCTGGCGAACGCCTAATTCACCCCTCCGTCCGACGCGGCGTGGGCGCGTAGCTCAGTGGTAGAGCACCGTGTTCACACCGCGGGGGTCGCAAGTTCAATCCTTGCCGCGCCCACCACGCCCGTCGACGGAACTCCCGATAGGACCGCTGGTTGGCCTCGCGTCACTTCAGTTGCGGGAGCCCGATGGCGCGCGAGGACCCCAAGCCCGACACCCAGGATGCCGTCGAGGAGGCGGGCCTCGTCTACGTGACCGACGACCGGCCCGGCATCGGACGCGAGCGCCGGGGCGACGATTTCGTCTATCTCAAGCCCGATGGCAGCCCGATTTCAGACGAGAAGACGCTCGCCCGCATCCGCTCGCTCGCCATCCCGCCCGCCTACACCGACGTGTGGATCTGCCCGAAGGCCAACGGTCACCTGCAGGCGACGGGCCGAGATGCCAAGGGCCGCAAGCAATACCGCTACCACCCCAAGTTCCGCGAGACCCGGGAGAGCAACAAATACGAGCACATGCTCGAGTTCGCGCAGGCGCTGCCCGCGATCCGCAGGACGATCGACGATCACATGCGCCTGCGCGGCCTGCCGCGCGACAAGGTGCTGGCGACGATCGTCCACCTGCTCGAGACCACGATGATCCGCGTCGGCAATCGCGACTACGCCCGGCAGAACAAGAGCTACGGGCTCACGACGCTGCGCGACCGCCACGTCGACGTCGAGGGCGGCGAGCTCCGCTTCCACTTCAAGGGCAAGAGCGGCAAGAGCTGGCGCCTGTCGATCCGCGACCGCCGCGTCGCGAAGATCGTCAAGGCGAGCCAGGACCTGCCCGGCCAGCATCTGTTCCAGTACATCGACGACGCCGGCGAGCGTCGCGAGGTGACCTCCACCGACGTCAACGACTATCTGCGCGAGATCTCGGGCCGGGACATCACCGCCAAGGACTTCCGCACCTGGACCGGGACCGTGCTCGCCGCGCTCGCGCTCGCCGAGTTCGAGGAGGTCGACAGCGACGCGGCCGCCAAGCGCAACATCCGCGCGGCGATCGAGAACGTCGCCGAGCGGCTGGGCAACACGCCGACCGTGTGCCGCAAATGCTACGTCCACCCCGAGGTGCTGAGCGCCTACCTCGACCGCAACCTCGTCCTCGAGATCGAGGCCGAGATCGCCGAAGAGCTTCGCGACGTGGCGCGCCTGAGACCGGAGGAAGCGGCGGTGCTGGCGCTGCTTCGCGCCCGGTTGGCGGACCGCGAGGCGTCCTGAAGGCGCCTCCCCGGCGCTTTCCGCTTGCCGGTGCAACCGGGGTGCCGCTAAGCGGGTTGGGCGCTTCGGGCGGTTAGCTCAGTCGGTAGAGCATCTCGTTTACACCGAGAGGGTCGGCGGTTCGAGCCCGTCACCGCCCACCAGCGGCGTCGCGTGCGGAGATCGAGTGGGAGCGGCATGCCGACACTGTTCGACAAGATCTGGAACGCGCACCTGATCGAGGCGGGAGAGGGCGGCGCCTCGCTCGTCGCCGTCGATCGCATCTTCCTGCACGAGCGGACCGGTTCGGTCGCGCTGAAATCGCTCGCGGAGCGCGGACGCCCGGTCGCCGATCCGAAGCGCGTGTTCTGCACGATGGACCACATCGTCGACACCTTTCCCGGCCGCGGCGACGCCACGCGGATGCCGGGGGGCACCGCCTTCATCACCGAGACGCGCGCCGCGGCCCAGGCGGCCGGCATCAACCTGTTCGACATCGGCTCCCCCGACCAGGGCATCGTCCACGTCATCTCGCCCGAGCTCGGCATCGTTCTGCCCGGCGCGACGGTCGTCTGCCCTGACAGCCACACCTGCACGCAGGGCGCGATCGGCGCGCTCGCCTGGGGGATCGGATCGACCGAGGCCGAGCACGCGCTGGCGACGGGCACGCTGCGCGTCAACAAGCCCCGGAGCCTGCGGGTGACGTTCGACGGGCGCCTCGCGCCCGGCGTGACGGCGAAGGACATGAGCCTCGCGCTGCTTCGCGCCCACGGCTCGGCGGGCGGCAACGGCTTTGCGGTGGAATATGCCGGCAGCGCGGTGCGGGCTCTGCCGATCGAGGCGCGGCTGACGCTGTGCAACATGGCGACCGAGTTCTCGGCCTTCACCGGTATCATCGCGCCCGACGAGACGACGTTCGAATATCTCGAGGGGCGTCGCTATGCGCCGACGGGAGACGCCTGGGCGCGCGCGATCGAGCATTGGCGCACGCTCGTGTCCGACGACGATGCGGTGTTCGATCGGGACATCGCCATCGACGCCGGCGGGATCGCGCCGATGATCACCTGGGGCACCAGCCCGCAGCACGCCTCGCCGGTCGACGACGCCGTGCCGACGCTCGAGGCGAGCGGCACCGGCCGCGAGGCCTACGACCGAGCGCTCGCCTATATGGGGGTCGAGCCGGGACGCCCGCTCGAGGGGTTGAGGATCGACGCCGCGTTCATCGGGAGCTGCACCAACAGCCGCATCTCCGACCTCCGCCGGGCGGCCGCGATCCTGAAGGGGCGGCGGGTCGCCGAGGGGATCCGCGCGATCTGCGTGCCCGGAAGCCAAGCGGTGAAGCGCCAGGCCGAGGCCGAAGGCCTCGACCGCGTGTTCACCGACGCCGGGTTCGAATGGCGGGAGTCGGGGTGCTCCATGTGCTTCTTCGCCGGCGGCGAGAGCTTCGGTCGGCAGGAGCGGGTGGTGTCCTCCACCAACCGCAACTTCGAAAGCCGGCAGGGTCCCGAGACGCGCACGCACATCGCCAGTCCCGAGACGGTCGCCGCGAGCGCCATCGCCGGCGCGATCGCCGACGTGCGGAAGCTCGCGTGATGGAGGCGTTCCGGACGCTCATCGCCGTCGCCGCGCCGCTCGTGCGCGACAACATCGACACCGACATCATCATCCCGTCGCGCGAGATGAAGAGCGTGTCGAAGACCGGCCTCAAGGACGGCCTCTTCGCCGGCTGGCGCTATGTCGCGGTCGGCTCGCGCGAGCCCAACCCCGACTTCGTGCTCAACCGGCCGGGCTATCAGGACGTGCAGATCGTCCTCGGCGGCGAGAACTTCGGCTGCGGCTCCAGCCGCGAGCACGCGGTCTGGGCGCTGCACGAGTACGGTGTGCGCTGCGTCGTCGCCCCGAGCTTCTCGCCGATCTTCGAGAACAACTGCATCCGCAACGGCATCCTGCCGGTCCGGCTGCCGCTCGAGGCGGTCCAGGCGCTCGCTGCCGCGGTCGAGCGCGACCCGGTCGACAACCAGATCGCCGTCGACCTGCCGGCGCAGACCGTGACCTCGCCCGACGGCACCATCTACCGCTTCGAGATCGGCGCCGAGCCGAAGGAGATGCTGCTCGAGGGACTCGACGCGGTCGATCTCACGCTCAAGCGCGGCGAAGCGATCGCGGCGTGGCAGGCGAAGGACCGTTCCGAGCGCCCCTGGATCTACCTCTAAGCCCGCGGCTTCAGGCCGCCAGCCTCGTCGCCGGCTTGAACCCGAGCGGGAGGCCCGCGTCCGGCGTGAAGCCGTAGAGCTCCTCGCCCGGCAGCGCGTCGCGCAGGATGTCGCGCACCTTCATGAGCTTCTCGAGGTCGATGCCGGTGTCGAGGCCCATCGCTTCGAGCATGAAAACGAGATCTTCGGTGACGATGTTGCCGCTGGCGCCCGGCGCGAACGGGCAGCCGCCCAGGCCGCCGAGCGAGCTGTCGAAGGTGGTGACGCCTTCCTCGAGGCCGGCGAGCACGTTGGCGAGGCCGAGGCCGCGGGTGTTGTGGAGATGGAGGCCGGCAAACGCCTCCTCGCCGACCGTCTGCCGCATCCGCCGCACCAGCCGCTTCACCTGAGCCGGGTTGGCGTAGCCCGTCGTGTCCGACAGTCCCACCTCGTCGCAGCCCGCGGCCATCAGCGCCTCGGCGAGTTCGACGAGCTTTTCCTCCTCGACCTCGCCCTCGAGCGTGCAACCGAACGCGGTCGACAGCCCGCCCTCGAACTTGGGGCGTCGGTCGGCCGGGAGTGTGCGGAGCAGGTCTACGATGGCGCGCACCTCGTCGAGAACCTGCGCGTGCGTTCGGCGCAGGTTCTTCAGCGAATGCGTCTCGGAGGCCGACAGCGGCAGGGTGATCTTGTGCGCGCCGGCCTCGACGGCCGCCTGCGCGCCTTTGAAGTTGGGGACCAGCACCGCGACGGTAAGGCCCGGGATGGTGCGCGCGTGCGCCACCACCTCGGCGGTGTCGGCGAGCTGCGGCAGGACGTGGGCGGGCACGAAGCTGCCGACCTCGATCTCGCGGACGCCCGCGGCGGCTTCGGCGCTGATCCAGGCCTTCTTGGCCTCGAGCGGCATGATCGACTTGATGCTCTGCAGCCCGTCGCGCGGGCCGACCTCGCTGATGAGAAGCTGAGCGCTCATGGCATCCGTCCTTGCACCACCGTTTGTCCGGACATATTCATCGCGTTCCGCCCGTGCAACCTTTCCCGCGAGGCCGCATGTCCGATCTTCCGCTGAACGGCCTTCGGGTCGTCGAGTTCACGCACATGGTGATGGGGCCGGCGGTGGGCGCGATCCTCGCGGACCTCGGCGCCGAGGTGATCAAGGTCGAACCGATCGGCGGCGACCAGACGCGGCGGCTGCTCGGGAGCGGGGCGGGATATTTCCCGATGTACAACCGCAACAAGAAGTCGATCGCGCTCGACCTCAAGAAGCCCGAAGGGTTGGACCTCGCGCGGCGCCTCGCCGCGAGCGCCGACGTGGTGGTCGAAAATTTCAGGCCCGGCGCCATGGACAAGCTCGGGCTCTCCTACGAGGCGCTGTCGGCGCTCAACCCGCGCCTCATCTACTGCGCCGAGAAGGGCTTTCTCGCCGGCCCCTACGAGCACCGCACCGCGCTCGACGAGGTCGCGCAGATGATGGGCGGGCTCGCCTACATGACCGGTCCGCCTGGCCGGCCGCTGCGCGCCGGCTCCTCGGTGATCGACGTGACCGGCGGCATGTTCGGCGCGATCGCCATCCTGGCCGCGCTCGATCAGCGGCACCGGACCGGCCGCGGCCAAAAGGTTCAGAGCTCGCTGTTCGAGACGACGGTCTACCTCGTCGGCCAGCACATGGCTCAGATGGCGGTCACCGGTCAGGCCGCGAAGCCGATGCCGGTGCGCATCTCGGCCTGGGCGATCTACGACGTGTTCGAGACGAAGGACGGCGAGCAGGTGTTCCTCGGCGTGGTCTCGGACGCGCTGTGGGAGAAATTCTGCCGCCTCTTCGGCCTCGACGACCTGTGGGCCGACGAGTCGCTGCGCGCCAACAACCAGCGCGTCCTCGCGCGCGAGACGCTGATGCCGCGGGTACGTGAGCTGCTGAAGGGGTTCACCAAGGCCGAGCTCATCGCGAAGCTCGAGACGAGCGGCCTGCCGTTCGCGCCGATCTCCCGGCCCGAGGAGATGTTCGACGACCCGCACATGAACGCCGGCGGTCTCGTCGACATGACGCTGCCCGACGGCCGCGAGACGAAGCTGCCCGCGCTGCCCGTCGAAATGGACGGTCGCCGCTTCGCCGATCGGGGCGACCTCGCGGTCCCGGGGCAGCACAGCCGCGAGGTGCTGTCGGGGCTGGGGATTGCCGAATCGGAGGTCGACCGATTGGTGAGCGAGGGGGCCGTCGAAGCCGCGTGAGCCGCGACTTGCGGCGAGCCGATGTGGCTTCCGCGCCACGCCTTTGAAGACTCTCGCGTCGGAATGCTGCGGCGCATCACGCCCGTCGCCTGACTGTCACAATCCGACTTCACAAGCCCCCACGAGTCGCGCATTGGCGCGGCGTACTCGTTCGACCGGTACAGACTGGGGGAAATTCTAAGATGCGTTCACTTCGGCTCGGCTGCGCGATCGGCGCGCTCATGATCGCCTCGACGGCGGCTTATGCTCAGGAGACCACCGGCACGATCCGCGGCGACGTCGTCGACGAAGCGGGCAGCCCGATCGCCAACGCGACCGTGACTGTCCTGCACACGCCGACGGGATCGCGCTCGACGTCGACGACCGACGCGTCGGGCACGTTCAGCTCTTCGGGCCTGCGCATCGGCGGCCCCTACGAAGTCACGGCGACCGCCCCGGGCCTGGAGACCGCGACCGCCACGATCCCGAACATCACGTCGGGTTCGCCGCAGCGCATCTCGATCACCCTGGTGGGGGCTGGCGAGACGATCACCGTCACCGGAACGCGCGTGCGCAGCTCGATCGAGCTCGCGACCGGCCCGGCGACCGCGCTCAACCAGGATGCAATCCAGGGCGTCGCCTCGGTCACCCGCGACATCCGCGACCTCGTGCGCCGCGATCCCTACGCGACGCTCGACCTCACCAACCGCTCGATCTCGATCGCGGGCCAGAACTCGCGCTTCAACAAGTTCTCGGTCGACGGCGTCCAGTTCTCGGACGACTTCGGCATCAACCAGGGCGGTCTCCCGACCCAGCGCGGCCCGGTGCCGCTCGACGCGATCTGCGAATTCACCGTCCAGGTGGCGCCGTCCGACATCACCGAGGGTGATTTCCAGGGCGGTGCGATCAACACGGTGCTGTGCTCGGGCACGAACGAGTTCCACGGCAGCGCGTTCGGCACCTACTCGGACGACAGCCTGACGGGCAGCCGCACGCGCGGTCGCGACGTGCCGCTCGACTTCGACAGCAAGACCTACGGCTTCCAGCTCCGCGGGCCGATCATCCGCGACGTGCTGTTCTTCTCGGTCACCGGCGAGCGCCTGCGCGAAGGGCGGCCGGCGGACTTCGGCCCGCAGAACGAGGGCTTCGCCAACGCGATCCCGAACCTGACGCGGACGATCGTCGATCGCGTCAAGAACACGGCGCGCACGCTCTATAACTACGACACGCTCGACGTCCCGACCTCGGTCGAGGAGAAGGACGACAAGCTGGTCGCGAAGTTCGACCTCAACATCGGTGAGAACCATCGCGCCGCCGCGACCTACATCTACAACGACAGCAGCAATTTCCAGGACACGAACGCCGCGGCGAACCTCAACGCGAGCAACCCGTCCCTGGGCCTGCAGTCGAACTCCTACGAACTCACCGAGCGCGTCCACTCGGGCGTCTTCCAGCTCAACTCGGACTGGAGCGACGACTTCTCGACCGAGGCCCGCATCAGCTATCGCGACTACAAGCGCGGGCAGGTGCCCTACAATGGGCGGAGCTTCGGCCAGTTCAACGTCTGCACCAACGCGACATCCGACGCGTCGTCGCCGACGACGACACCCCCGGGCAACGGCGGCGGCACCACGGGCTGCAACACCGGCGTCCCGCGCGTGGTGTTCGGCCCCGACGCGTCGCGTCAGGCGAACGCGCTCGACACGTCGAATCTCGACATCCAGCTCCAGGCGAACCTCAGCCGCAACAACCACAACGTGAAGGCGATCTTCGCCCGCAACGAGATCGACGTGAACAACCTGTTCGCGCAGAACACGTCGGGCTCCTTCTACTTCGACTCGCTCGCGGACTACGAGGCTCGCCGCGCGAACCAGCTCGTCCTCAACGTGCCGATCAACGGCGATCTGAGCTCGGTCGCGGGCATCTTCGACTACGTCACCTGGACCTTCGGCATCCAGGACACCTGGGACGTGCTCGACAACCTGACCGTGCAGTACGGCTTCCGCGCCGACCTCTACGACCAGGAGGACCGCCCCGCGCCGAACCAGTTCTTCGTCCAGCGCCTCGGTTACGGTAACAACGAGACGCTGTCGGGCAAGTACCTGTTCTCGCCGCGTTTCGGCCTGACGTGGCAGCCGCTCGATCGCCTCGACATCCGCGCGAGCGTCGGCCGCTTCGGCGGCGGCACGCCGGACGTCTACGTGTCGAACAGCTTCTCGAACACCGGCGTCGCCAGCAACCAGGTCACCATCTCGCGCAACGCCAACGGCACCTTCACCGGCGCTCCGACCGACATCGCGGCCGCCGCGCTCAACAACGTGGGCGGCGGCACCGCCATCCCGTCGGTGGTCACCCAGTTCGCCCAGACGAACACGGCCAGCGTCGCCCGCGCGCAGGTGAACGCGCTCGCGCCCGATTTCGAGATCCCCTCGACCTGGCGCTACTCGCTGTCGGCCTCGTACGACGCCGATCTCGGCCCGCTCGGCGACAACTGGCTGCTCGGCGTCGACCTGCTCTACTCGGAGGTCGACCGCGGCCTGCAGGTGACCGACGCGCGCGCAGTCCAGATCGGCACGCTGCCCGACGGCCGCCCGCGTTACGGTCAGCGCCTGCCGGCGCCCGCCGACAACAACGGCGACTACATCCTGTTCAACAGCAAGGCCGGCCGCACGAAGGTCGCGGTCGTCCGCTTCGACAAGGAGTGGGACTTCGGTCTTTCGGCGGGCGGCAGCTACACGTGGCAGGACGCGACGGCGGTGAGCGAGCTCACCTCGTCGACGGCCACGTCGAACTACAACCAGACCGCTTCGTCGAACCCGAACTTTGCGGTGCTCGGCACCTCCAACACGGAGATCAAGCACCAGTTCAAGTTCAACGTCGGCTTCCGCCGCAACTTCTTCGGCGACAACGAAACGCGCCTCGACATCTTCGGCGAGACGCGGAGCGGCCGTCCGTTCAGCTACACCGGCGAAGACGCCGGCAGCACGCCGCGCTCGGCGGTGTTCGGCGTCCTCGGCGACGACCGTCGCCACCTGCTCTACGTGCCGACCGGTCCGAACGACCCGCTCGTCGAGTACGCGGCGTCCGGTTCGGGCGCCACGGCCCAGACCGCGGCGCAGACGGCCAGCCTTCTCGACGCGTTCATCAACGGTTCGGAGCTCGGCGACTACCGCGGCAAGATCGCGCCGAAGAACATCGGGCGCAGCCCGTGGTTCACGAAGATCGACCTGCGGCTGAGCCAGGACATCCCGTTGATCCGCGGCACGAAGATCAAGGCGTTCGTCGACGTCGAGAACGTGCTCAACCTGATCGACAGCGACTGGGGTTCGCTGCGCCAGGTCGGCTTCCCCTATTTCGCGAACGTCGTGCAGGTTTCGTGCGCGGCCTTCGGCACGGGCACGGCCGCCAACAACTGCCTTCGTTATCGTTACACGAACTTCCAGAACCCGGCCGAGACGCTCGAAACCCGCGTCTCGCTGTACCAGATCCGGGTGGGCGCGCGCTTCGAGTTCTAAGCTCGCCCAGTCATTGAATACGATGGAAGGCGCCCGGGCTCAGGCCCGGGCGCCTTTCGCTTTGTCGATGCTGAAGCCACGATGCGCCGCTCGGTGAGACGCGTCGCCCCTAGAGGGCCGTGATCTTCGCCGTCCGGAATCGTGCAACGTCGCTGCGGAACGCCCGCTGACCGAGGGGAGGGGCCGGTGGCCTCAGCCGTCGACCGGCACGCCGGGCAGGTTCTTCGATGTGCGGATGGTGAGCGACGTCTTCACATGCTCGACGTTCGGCGCCGGGGTGAGGTGAGTCGTCAAGAAGCGCTGGAACTCCTGAAGGTCGTGCGCGACGATCTTGAGGATGAAGTCGATCTCGCCGTTGAGCATGTGGCACTCGCGCACCGGCGGAAGCTTGGCGACATGCTCCTCGAACGCACGCAGGTCGGCCTCGGCCTGGCTCTTGAGCGACACCATCGCGAACACCGTGATGCCGTAGCCGAGTGCTTCCGAATTGAGGTCGGCGTGATAGCCGCGGATGACGCCCGCTTCCTCGAGCGCGCGGACCCGGCGCAGGCACGGCGGCGCGGTGAGCCCGGCGCGCGACGCCAGCTCGACGTTGGTGATGCGGCCCTCGTCCTGCAGATTGCGCAGGATCGTCCGGTCCACCGCGTCGAGCTGAAGCTGCTGATTATAAGCCATCGCGCAAGCACACCCCCCTGTTATGCTCGTTCGATATAATATTGTTGCGGGGTGCCGCAATCATCTAATCATCGGTCCAACGCGGCGTTAACGATGTCGGCGCGGCCCTGTGCTAGAACCCGCGCGTGACGGGCGACGAGCAACTCCGACTGGCGCTGACCCACGCCGAGGCCTGGTGGGTGTCCCGCACCCTCGCGCACGAGCGGATCGCCGAACTGCTGGCGCGCCACGGCGACTCGCTCGACGCCGGGTTGCGCGGTCAGGCGGCCGCGGTGCTCGAGCGGCTGATTCCAGAGGGCGACGACCGTCGGGGAAGCGCGGTCGTCGCGGTTTCGCACGGCGACGATGTCGCCCGCTCCATGGGCGAGCATGGTCCCGTCTCAGGTCCCGCCCTCGCCGGAACGGTCGATGCGCGTCTAGCGATGCTGGCCGGCGACGGCCGTTGGGAGTGCGACGCGGTCGGCACGCTGATCCTGGTCGACGGCGCGGCGCCGTTCGAGATCGGCGACGACCTGCTCGCGGCGGGCGACGGCGAGACGCTATGGTCGGCGTTCATCCGCCGGACGGCATTCGCCGACGTGCCGGTCGGCACGGGCGACGCGCGCTGGCGCCTCAACGGCGTCCCGTTCTTCGAGGCGGCGACGGGCCGCTTCGCCGGCTATCGCGGGGTTGCCCTCCGCGCCGGCCGCACGGAGGCGGCCATGCCCGGCGACACTTTGGCCAAGGTGGCGCACGAGGTCCGGTCGCCGCTGAACGCCATCATGGGCTTCGCGCAGATGATCGAAGGCGAGACCCTCGGGCCCGTTGCGGACCGGCACCGCCGACTCGCCGCCGTGATCCTCGACAACGCGACGCGCCTCCTGGGTGCGCTCGACGACCTGATCGACGCCGCCCGGCTCGATCAGGGACAGTGGTGGATGGAGCACGTGTCGGTCGAGGCCGGGCCGCTGGTCCGGCGGATGGCGGCGCGCCACCGACCGGCCGCGGCCGCCCGGGGCGCCGCGCTGGCGGAGACGCTGCCGGACGGCCTGCCCTTGCTGGCCGGCGACCCTCGCTCGCTCGAACGGGCTCTCGATCGCCTGCTGGCGGCGCTGGTCGCCGCATCGGTCCCCGGTGAGGCGCTGCTGGTGGGGGGGCAGGCGGCGCCGGACGGCGTCCGGCTGTTCGTCACGCGCCCTGGCGCCCTCGAGGATCTCTCCGCCGATCGGCTGATGACGGCGACGCCGGCCGAGGAACGGGGGCTCTCCGGGGCGCCGTTGCTCGGGCTCGGCTTCGGCCTCCGGCTCGTGCGCCGTTTGGTCGAAGCGATGGGCGGGCGCTTCGACATCGAGCCGCATCGGTTCGCCATCGTCGTCCCGGCCGCCGGCGAACAAGGCGTCGCAAAAGACGCCGAAAGCTCTTAGATACGGAACGACTCCAGTCCCTCGTCGCAAGGTCGTTTCGCATGCCCGAGATCAAGCACAGCCGCGTCCTCGTCATCGGTTCCGGGCCTGCCGGCTACACCGCAGCGGTCTACGCCGCGCGCGCCGCGCTGAAGCCGGTGCTCGTGCAGGGCATCCAGCCGGGCGGGCAGCTGACTGTCACCACCGACGTGGAGAACTGGCCGGGCGAGGTCTCGATCATGGGACCGGACCTCATGACGAAGATGGCGGCGCAAGCCGAGCACGTCGGCGTCGAGCTCGTCTCGGACTACATCCAGTCGGTCGACCTGTCGCGCCGCCCGTTCGTGGCCGTCGGCGACTCGGGGATCGAGTATCACGGCGACACGCTGGTCATCGCGACGGGTGCGCAGGCGCGCTGGCTGTGGATCCCGTCCGAGGAGAAGTTCCGCGGCTTCGGCGTGTCGGCCTGCGCCACCTGCGACGGCTTCTTCTACCGCGGCAAGACGGTCGCGGTCGTGGGCGGCGGCAACACCGCGGTCGAGGAGGCGCTGTTCCTCACCAACTTCGCCGCGAAGGTCTATCTCGTCCACCGCCGCGACGAGCTCCGGGCGGACAAGGTCAACCAGTCGCGCCTGTTCGCCAACCCGAAGATCGAGGCGGTGTGGAACGCGACCGTCGACGAGGTGCTCGGCACCGAGCAGCCGCTCGGGGTGACCGGCGTGCGCCTGCGCGACACGGTCACGGGCGAACCCAAGGAGCTGGCGATCGACGGCCTGTTCATCGCGATCGGTCACGACCCGGCGACCGCGCTGTTCAAAGGACAGCTCCGGATGGACGAGGACGGCTACATCGTGACCGCTCCCGACTCGACCGCCACGAGCGTGCCGGGCGTGTTCGCGGCCGGCGACGTCAAGGACAAGACCTTCCGTCAGGCCGTCACCGCGGCCGGCATGGGCTGCATGGCTGCACTCGAGGCGGAGCGTTTCCTCGCGCATCACGCCACCACCGAAATCGCGACCGATGCCGCGCACGATGTCGACGCGGCGGTGCGGAGCGAAGCGGCGGAGTAGGGGAGGGTGCAGCTCGACTGGGAGAAGCTGCGGCTGTTCCACGTCGTCGCGGAAGCCGGCAGCTTCACCGAGGCGGCGAAGCGGCTGCACATGAGCCAGCCGGCGCTGTCCCGGCAGGTCCAGGCGCTCGAGGCCCAGCTCGGCGCGAAGCTCTTCCATCGGCACGCGCGCGGCCTCGCGATGACGCACGAGGGCGAGCAGCTCCACGACGCGACCCGGGAGATTCACGAGCGAATCGACCGCACCCAGCAGGGCATCGAATTTTCGCGCGAGCGGCCCACCGGGGAGATCCGGTTGACGACCACGGTGAGCTTCGGCTCGACCTGGCTCGCGCGCCAGCTGCGCGATTTCCTCGACATATATCCGGACATCAACGTCGATCTCGTGCTGTCCGACGACGACCTCGACCTGTCGAAGCGCGAGGCCGACGTCGCCATCCGCTTCCACGAGCCGCACCAGTCCGACCACATCCAGCGTACGCTCGCGCCGGTGCGCTACTGGCTGTGCGCTTCGCCCGAGTATCTCGCCAAGCACGGCGAACCGCAGACGGCCGAGGAGCTCGACCGCCATCGCATCGTCGCCTACGGCTCGCTCGCGCCCAATCCGATCCGCAGCGTCAACTGGATCCTCGACGTCGGGCACAGCGGCCCGCCGCGCGTGCCCGTCCTCACCGTGAACAACATCTTCGGCCTTCTCCAGGCGGCGGAAGCGGGCATCGGGATCGCCGCCTTGCCGAGCTATCTCATCCGCTTCTCCGGCAAGGTGCGACCGATCCTGCCGGGCACGCGCGGTCCGGTGTTCCGAACCTTCTTCGTCTACCCCCCGGAGCTGCGGCGCTCGGTCCGCGTCGCGGTGCTGCGCGATTTCATCGTGAAGCGCATGACGCCCGAGCTTCTGGATGGCGTGCCGATTGCCCATGCAGCGGCTGCATAGCTGCACCTCCGACATCGGCACTGATCAGCCGGCGAGGTCGAGCGCATATAGATCTCGTTGCTGCATCGCAGCGAACGGTCGTGACGCCGCATCCCTCCCCGCGGCTCCGAACGAGGCCCCCGGCGCTCCTCCCTCCCTCTTGTAACGCCGGGGGCCCTCCCGCCTTCGGGCGGGGCTTCCCTTTGTGACTTGGGCCGGGCGTCCGCGTCCGGCCTTTTCTTTGCCCCGGCGCGCGGCTAACCGTGGGCCGTGCTCGCCCCGTCGCCTTCGCTCTACGTCGATCTGCCGGCCGACTTCGGCCGCCGCGTGATCCTCACCGTCGATACCGAAGAGGAGTTCGACTGGACGCAGCCGCGCCGGCGCGACGCGACCTCGGTGGAGGCGGTGCGCGCGCTTCCCGAAGCCCACCGACGGCTTCGCGCGTTCGGTCTCAAGCCCGCCTACCTCGTCGACTATCCGGTCGCCACGACGCCCGAAAGCGTTGAGATCCTGCGCGGCCTCGTGGACGCGGGCGAGGCCACGATCGGCGCCCAGCTCCACCCGTGGGTGAACCCGCCCTTCGACGAGCCGATCGACACGCTCAATTCCTTTCCCGGCAACCTCCCGCGCCGGACCGAGCAGGCGAAGCTGGCGAAGCTGACGCAGGCGATCCGCGAGAGCTTCGACGTCCAGCCGATCGTCTACCGAGCCGGGCGCTACGGCATCGGTCCCAACACCGAGGCCTTGCTCGACGAGCTCGGCTATCGCGTCGACGCCTCGGTGCGGCCGCTCTTCGATTACGTCGACGAAGGCGGACCCAGCTTCGAGCACGTCCGATCGGCCCCCTATTGGACAGGCCCCGAGCGACGCATCCTGGAGATCCCGCTCACCACCACCTTCGCCGGCGGGCTGCGGTCGTTGGGTGAGCCGCTCTACCGCCTGGGACGGCGGCTGCCCGCCCTCCATGGGATGCTGGCCCGGGGCCGGTTGCTCAACCGCATCGCGCTGACGCCGGAGGGGATCCCGCTCGACGAGGCGCTCGTCGCGCTCGAGCTGCTGCTCGATCAGGGCACGCGGCTGTTCAGCATCTCCTTCCACTCGCCGTCGGTCGAGCCCGGCCACACGCCCTACGTCCGCGACGCGGGCGACCTGCAGCGCTTCTACGCCTGGTTCGACGGCGTGCTCGGCTTCCTCGCGAAGGCGGGCGTCGAGCCGGCGGGCGTCGAAGAGGTGCTTGCCGCCGCGGACGCCGCGCGGTAACCCACGGGTCGGCTCAAGGGCCTGTAGCTCAAGGGTAGAGCTGGCCGCTCATAACGGCTTGGTTGGGGGTTCGAATCCCTCCGGGCCCACCAATCTCTCGAACCGCAAGTCGCTGTGCGACGGGCAGGTCTCCGTGCTAGGGGCCGAGAGATCCATCGCGCGGGCCGTCTCATGATCGACTATCTCCGCAGGCTTCTCGACTCGGAAACCCTCGCGCCGCACGGCATCTGCCTGCTCTGGCGTCCCGAGCTGATCTGGACGCACGTCGTCTCGGACGCGTTGATCGGCGTCGCCTATTTTTCGATCCCGGTGGCGCTCGCGGTGTTCGCCGCCAAGCGCCGCGACGTGGCGTTCGGCTGGGTGTTCGTGCTGTTCGCCATCTTCATCACGGCGTGCGGCGTCACGCACCTCTTCTCGATCTGGACGCTGTGGTACCCCGACTACGGAGCCGAAGCGGTAGTCAAGCTGCTGACCGCGGTGGCCTCGGTGGCCACTGCGGTGGCGCTTTGGCCGCTGCTCCCCCGCGCCATCGCGCTGCCGTCCCCGGCGCAGCTTCAGACGGCCAACGCGACCCTCCTGGCACGCGTCGCCGAACGCGACGCCGCGCTGGCCGACCTTGAGCGCGCGACCGCCCAGCGGCTGGCCGCCGAGGAGGCCTTGCGACAGGCGCAGAAGATGGAAGCCGTCGGTCAGCTCACCGGCGGCGTGGCGCACGACTTCAACAACCTGCTGACGATCGTGATCGCGAACCTCGACCGCCTGCAACGCCGCGTGCCGGCGGAGGACGCGGACGCGCGACGCGCCATCGATAACGCGCTCGCCGGCGCCGACCGTGCCGCGGGGCTGACCCGGCAGTTGCTGACCTTCGCGCGCAAGCAGCCGCTCAGCCCCACCGAGCAGGATTTCAACCGGTTGGTCGAAGGCATGATGCCGCTGCTCGTCCGGAGCGTGGGCGAAGACATCGACATCCGCACCGATCCCGCCCCCGATCTCTGGCCGGTCAGCGCCGACGCCAACCAGATCGAGAACTGCCTGCTCAATCTCGTCGTCAACGCGCGGGACGCGATGCCGGGGGGCGGAACCGTCACGATCGCGACGCGTAACCGCGTCCTGCACGAGGACGAGGTCGAGGAGCTTCCGCCCGGTGAATACGTCTCGGTCGAAGTCGCGGACACCGGTGTGGGCATGACGGAGGACGTCAAGGCCCGCGCGTTCGAGCCCTTCTTCACGACAAAGGGCGTCGGGAAGGGGACGGGTTTGGGGCTGAGCCAGGTCTACGGCTTCATCGCTCAGTCGAACGGCAAGGTCCTGATCGACAGCGCTCCCGGCGAGGGGGCGCGGGTCCGCATCCTGCTGCCGCGAGCCGTCTGAGGTGGCGCCGACAAAGCGCATCCTGCTCGTCGAAGACGAGTTCCTATTGCGACAGGTGATCGCGGAGGAGCTGACCGACGCGGGCTACGAGGTCGTCGAGGCGGGCGACGGGGCGAGCGCCATGGCCGCTGTCGCTGACGTCGACCTGCTGTTCACCGACATTCGCCTGCCCGGCGGGGTCGACGGCTGGTCGATCGCCGAGCGCGCGCGCGAACTGCGTCCCGGCCTGCCGGTCATCTACGCGACGGGCTACAGCGCCGAGACGCCGCGCCACGTTCCGGGCAGCCGATTCTTCGCCAAGCCCTACCGGGTCGGCGCGGTGCTCGACGCGATCGGCGAGCTCTTGCGCTAACCGGCTTCGCGCAGCTCGGCGAGCAGGCGGAGCGCGCGGAGCTGCCAGTTCTCGGCGAGGCCCGGCATCGCGACGATCTCCGACAGCGTTTCCGCGTCGATCGTCTTGAGCGCGATCAGCGCCGCGAAGCGCCGTATCGTCCACGACCTTTCCTGGCGTTCGACGATCGCGACGCGGTCGCCGGCCGCGACGGTCCCGGGCTCGAGCACGCGAAGGTACCAACCGCACCGCGCCGTCTCGGTCATCCGCCGGACCATCCGCGGCTCGCGGTGGTACAAGCCGAGCTTGAAGCAAGGTTGGCGGGGCTGCGTCACCTGCAGCAGCGCGTCGCCGATGCGCAGGACGTCGCCGATGTGCACGCCGTCCTCGGTGAGCCCGGCGGTGGCGAGGTTCTCGCCCATCCCGCCGGGCACGAGCGTGCGGCGGCGGGTGGGAAACTCGTCGATCCAAGCCGCGTAGCCTTCGGTGGGATAGGCGTAGACCGCCTTGTCGGGGCCGCCGTGGACGCGCTTGTCGGCCTGCTCGTCGCCGGCGAGCCCGAGCGGGCCGACCGCCACCCGCCCCGACGCGGGCTGCTTGAAGAAGCCGCTGGGCACCTTGTCCGGCCCGAGCGGCGCGACGCGGCCGACGTGCACCGCCTTGATCACCGCGTCGCTCATCGCCTTGCCGATTGTTGCACGCCCGTCCCCTTTCGCCGAGCGCGGATTGAGCCCATATCGGGGGCAGTTGGCAACATTCGAAAGGAGGTGATCCAGTGTCTCATTGTCTCAAGCCGCAGCAGGCTCATCTGACCTGGATCTCCGCTCGCGGGGGTTCTGTCGCCTAAGCGCCTGATGCGCTCGACAATGGAAGGGTCGTCCCGCCGAACGCGGGGCGGCCCTTCGTTGTTTCAGCGCCCTTTCCATTCGGGCTTGCGCTTCTGCGCGAAGGCCAGCGGGCCTTCGACCAGATCCTCGCTGCGCAGCATGGCCGCGACCGCGGGATAGCGCATCTGGCCGTTGTAGGCTGCCTCCAGGCTCGGTTCTTCGAGACCCTTCCGCACCGCCTGCTTCGAAGCGCGGATCGACATGGGCGAGCAGGCGAGGATCGCCTCGGCCCATCGCCGCGCGGCCGCGATCAACTCGGCCGCCGGCACGACTTCGTTGACGAATCCCAGCTGGAGCCCCTCCGCGGCGCCGACGTGGCGTCCGGTGAGGATCATGCCCATGGCGCGCTTGAGGCCGATCTGGCGCGGCAGGCGGTGGAGACCCCCCGCGAGCGCGGCGAGGCCGACCTTCGGCTCGGGCAACGCGAAGGTGGCCGTGTCGGCGGCGACGATCAGGTCGCAGGCGAGCGCGATCTCGAACCCGCCGCCCATCGCCACGCCGTTGACCGCGGCGATCACCGGCTTGTCGAGATCCCAGCGCGAGGTCAGGCCGGCGAAGCCGGTGTCCGGCACCGTCGTGCTGTTGCCTTCCGCCTGCCAGCGCAGGTCGTTGCCCGCCGAGAAGGCGCGGTCGCCCGCGCCGGTGAGGATCGCCACCCACAGCTCCGGGTCGGCGGCGAAGTCGTCGAATACCCCCACCAGTTCCTCGTTCGCGGGGGGATGGAGCGCGTTCATCCGCTCGGGCCGATCGATCGTGACGATCAGGAGCGGGCCGTCGCGCTCGACGGTGCAGAATCGATGGTCGCTCACGGGGCCTCCTTGTTCGTAGGCCGAAGACCATCACGACCGGTCCGTGCGCGCAACCTCATCCTTCGACAAGCCATCCCGAAGAGAGTAGGTGAGCCCGCATGGACCAGCCCCTGTCGAAGCCGCCCGTCGATCCCGAGCTTGTCGCGTCGATCGAGGCTTTAGACGCGCGGCTGCGCTGGTTGTCGGCCTGGACGATCCACAACGCCAACCACCTGCGCGAAAGCCGCGACGGGTTGAAGGTGGGCGGACACCAGGCGTCATGCGCGTCGATGACCGCCATAATGGCCGCGCTCTACTTCGGCGCGCTCGGTCCCAACGACCGGGTGGCGGTCAAGCCGCACGCTGGTCCGCTCCTCCACGCGATTTACTACCTGCTCGGCAACCAGGGTCTCGAGCAGCTGCAGAACTTCCGGGCCTTTCGCGGCATGCAAAGCTACCCCAGCCGCACCAAGGACCGAATTCCGGTCGACTTCTCGACCGGCTCGGTGGGTCTCGGCGTCGCGATCACGGCGTTCGCGAGCCTCGTGCAGGACTACCTCATCGCGCACGGACGGCTCACCGAGGGCGAGGCGGGCCGGATGGTCGCGCTGATGGGCGACGCCGAGCTCGACGAAGGCAACATCTACGAGTGCCTGATCGAGGGGTACAAGCACGACGTGCGCAACCTCTGGTGGATCGTCGACTACAACCGCCAGTCGTTGGACGCGACGACGGCCGACCGCATGTTCCGCCGCTTCGACGACATCTTCGAGACCTGCGGCTGGCGCGTCGTCACGCTGAAGCACGGCAAGGCGCAGAAGGCCGCCTTCGCGAAACCCGGCGGCCAAGCGCTCGAGCACTGGATCGACAACTGCCCCAACGCCGAATACGCCGCGCTCACCTATCAAGGGGGTGCCGCCTGGCGCGCGCGGCTCACCGCCGACATCGGGGCCGAGAAGGACGTCCGGGCGCTCCTCGACGGTTTCGACGACGACGCGCTCGCGAAGTTGATGACGGGCCTGGGCGGCCACTGCGTCGAGACCCTTCTGGAGGCGTTCGGACAGGCGCAGGACGACAGGCCGACGCTGTTCATCGCCTACACGATCAAGGGCCACGGCCTGCCGTTCGCCGGCCACAAGGACAACCACGCCGGCCTCATGAACCCCGGCCAGATCGCGCAGCTCCGCGCGAGCCTCGGCATCGCCGAAGGGGAGGAGTGGGAGCCGTACGCGGGCCTGGGCGACAACGCGGCGTCGGCGCTCCGCGCGTTCGTCGGAGCCTCGGCCCTGAAGCGGAAGGTCGCCGACCGCGGCTTCGAGGCGGTGCCGGTGCCCGAGCGGCTGCCGGTGCCCGAAGGGGCCGAGCAGTCGACCCAGGCCGCGTTCGGGCGCATCCTGCTCGACCTCGCGAAGTCCGGCCACCCGCTCGGCGACCGTATCGTGACCACCTCTCCGGACGTGACGGTGTCGACCAACCTCGGGGCGTTCGTGAACCAGCGCGGGCTGTTCCGCCGCCAGGACCTCGCCGACGTCTTCCAGCTCGCGAAGATCCCGTCGGCGCAGAAGTGGGCGGGCGGCAAGGCCGGCCAGCACGTCGAGCTCGGCATTGCCGAGCACAACCTGTTCCTCTGCCTCGCGGCCTTCGGGCTCGCGGCGCCCCTGTTCGGAACGCGGCTGCTCCCCGTGGGCACCGTCTACGACCCGTTCATCGCCCGCGGGCTCGATGCCCTCAACTACGCCTGCTACCAGGACGCGCGCTTCCTCTTGGTGGCGACGCCTTCCGGACTGACGCTCGGGCCCGAGGGGGGCGCCCACCAGTCGATCAACACGCCGCTGATCGGCATGGGCCAGCCCGGCCTCACCCACTACGAGCCGGCCTACGCCGACGAGCTCGCCGCGATCATGCGCCACGCCTTCGAGCACCTGCAGGCCCCGGACGGCGGCTCGGTCTACCTCCGGCTGTCGACGCGGGCGATCGCGCAGGTCGCGAGGGCCGACGGGCGCTGGGAAGAGGGTGCGCTGAAGGGCGGCTACTGGCTGAAGCCGCCTGCGCCGGGCGCCGAGGCGGCGATCGTCGCCACCGGCGCCATCATGCCCGAGGCGCTCGCGGCCTGGGAGACGCTGAAGGACGACGTGCCCGGCCTGGGGCTGCTCGCGGTGACCTCGCCCGACCTCCTGCACCGCGGCTGGTCGGCGGCGCGCGCGGCGCGGTGGAAGAAGGACGCCGACGGCGAGACGAGCCACGTCGCCAAGCTGCTCGGCGCGCTCAGCCCGACCGCGGGCCTCGTCACCGTCATCGACGGCTCGCCGGCCGCGCTGTCGTGGCTGGGTGGCGTGCGCGGCCAGCGTGTCTCCCCGCTTGGCATCGACCGCTTCGGGCAGACCGGCGACCTGCCCGACCTCTACCGTGAGTACCGCCTGGACGCCGACGCCATCGTCGAAGCGGCCGCGGAGCTGTTCCTCTAGCCGACGCTCGCGTCACCGCGACACCCGTTAGGCCGGTCGGTCGGCGCGAGGCGGCGCCCACCGGGCGGCCGCTTCGTCGTCCGCCGCCTTTGCATCGACCCAGCGGCTCCGGCCGTCGGCCTCTTCGCGTTTCCAGAACGGCGCCCGGGTCTTGAGCCAGTCCATCAAGAAGGCGCAGGCCTCGAAAGCGGCGGCACGGTGCGGCGAGGCGACCGCGACGAGGACGATGCGTTCGCCGACCGCGAGCCGGCCGTGGCGATGGACGACCACGCCGGTCAGCAGCGGCCACCGCGCGGCGGCGTCGTCCGCGATGGCGCGGAGCTGCCGTTCGGTCATGCCGGGGTAGTGCTCGAGCGTCAGCGCATCGATCCCGTCGCCGCGGACGAGCCCGACGAAGCTCGCGACGGCACCCACGTCGCCGCGGCCGGCATGGAGCCGCTCGATCTCGGCGCCGGGGTCGAAGTCTTCCGGCTGGACGCGGACCTCGATCATCCGCCGGTCACCGGTGGAAAGATCGCGACCTCGTCGCCGGCTCGTACGGGTGTTTCGGGCCGGGCGAATTGTTGATTGACCGCGACGCGCAGGCGCTCGCGGTCGCGGAGCGCCGATCCATAGGCGTCGTCGCGGCCTTCGAGCCAGTCGAGGAGGGCGCCGACGGTGGTCGCCTCGGGCGGCAACGCCACGCGCTCGCCGTCTTTGCCGATGCGCTCGCGGACCCAGGCGAAGTAGAGCAGATCGATCATCGGCCCTCAGGCCATGTGCTTCAGGCCGACCCGCAGATAGTCGTAGCCCGTGACGAGCGTGAGCGCCGCGGCCGCCCAGAGCGAAGCGACGCCGACCTCGGGCGCCGGCAGGAACCAGGGCAGGTCGTCGCCGACGCCGGCGAGGATCAGCGCCCCGATCGAGATCATCTGGAACGCCGTCTTCCACTTGGCGAGCTTGCTGACCGGTACCGACACCTGCACCCCGGCGAGATACTCGCGCAGGCCCGAGACGGCGATTTCGCGGAGCAGGATGATGAGCGCGGCGATCACCGAAAAGCCGCGCACCACCTCGTTCTCGATCAGCATGACGATGACGGCGGCGACCATGATCTTGTCGGCGATGGGGTCGAGGAACACGCCGAGCTTCGAGACCGTTCCCTGGCTGCGGGCGAGATAGCCGTCGAAATAGTCGGTGATCCCGGCCACGCAGAAGAGGACGAAGGCGACCGTGTAGCCGAGCCAGCCCGCGTCCCACATCAAGAGCACGAGCAGCGGCACCGCGAGGATGCGGCTCAGGGTCAGCACATTGGGGAGGCTGGACAGCATGGCCGGACGATAGGCTATCGTCCGGCGAGGCTCAACCAAGCGAGGGCAGGGGATGGACGTCAGCGAAGCGATCGCCACGCGAAGGTCGGTGCGGGGTTTTCTCGACAGGCCGGTCGACGGCGCCGTGCTCCGCCGCGTGCTCGAGAAGGCGGCGCGCGCGCCGTCGGGCGGCAACCTGCAGCCTTGGCACATCTACGCGCTCGGCGGCGGCGAGCTGACGCGGCTCAAGGAGATCATGGCGCGGCGGATCTTCGAGGCGCCGAAGGGGGAAGAGACCGACTACGACATCTACCCCAAGGACCTCTGCGCTCCGTACACCGACCGGCGCTTCCAGGTCGGAGAAGACCTGTACGGCCACCTCGGCATCCCGCGCGAGAACAAGGCGGCGCGCCTCCAGTGGTTCGCGCGCAACTTCATGTTCTTCGGCGCCCCGGCGGCGCTGTTCTGCTACGTCAACCGCTGCATGGGGCCGCCGCAGTGGTCGGACCTCGGCATGTACCTGCAGAGCGTCATGCTGCTGCTGCGCGAGGAGGGTCTCGACAGCTGCCCGCAGGAATGCTGGGCAATCTACCCCAGGACGATCGCCGATTTTCTCGGCACGCCGCCCGAGCTCATGCTGTTCACCGGCATGGCGATCGGCTGGAAGGATCCCGACGAGCCGGCAAACCGGCTCGTCGCCAAACGCGTGCCGCTCGACGCGTTCGCCGAGTTCCGCGGGATCTGACCCTCAGCCGAGGTGCCGGAGCGCGAGCGTGACGATCAGCGCGAGCAGCACCAGCAGCGACAGGGCACCCGAAAGCATGAATCCGAGCTCGCGCTTCTTCGCCTCGCGCGCGTAGCCTTCGACGTAGAGCAGGCGGCCGACGCTCCAGACCAGGCCGTAGATCGCGGCATAGAGGTCGCCCCACAGCCAGGCGGCCACCGCGAGGAGCGGCAGGAAGAGCAGGAGCTGCTCGACCGTGTTCTGCTGGCCGCGGAAGACGCGCTCGAAATCCTCGTTACCGTGGACCGCCGGCGCCGCGACGCCGAACTTCGCGCGCGCCTTGCCGACCTTGAAGGTCGCCCAGACGTAGACGAGCAGCGCCAGCAACAGCGCCGCGACGGTGAGCGGATAATCGTTCATGCGAAGGCTCCCCCGAGTTGGTTTCGGGAGCGTAGCGTTCGACGGCCGACATGCAAGCTCGACCGTCGCGGTCGCGTCAGGGCTTCGACCCGCCGGTCTCGACGATGCGGCGCGCGGCCTCGCTGAACTTCCTCGCGGCCTCGTCGCGGTCGCCCTTCATCCGGGTGCTCACGTCCTCGGGAACGGCGATGCCCCGCCGGACGGCGGGGCGGGCGGCGACGACGTTGAGCCAGCGCGACAGGTTTTCGAGGCCGTCCATGGAGACGCCCGACCAGCCGTGCGTGCGTACCCAGCACCAGTTGGCGATGTCGGCGATCGAGTAGTCGCCGGCGAGATACTCGTTGTCCGTCAGATGCTTGTCGAGCACGGCGAAGAGCCGGCGGCACTCGCCCTGGTAGCGGTCGATCGCCGGCTGGATCTTCTCGGGGAAGTAGCGGAAGAAGACGTTGGCTTGGCCCATCATCGGCCCGATCCCGCCCATCTGGAACATCAGCCACTGCTCCACCCGGCTCATGCCCCGTCCGTCCGTCGGCATGAGGCGGCCCGCCTTGCGCGCGAGATGAAGGAGGATCGCACCGGACTCGAACACTGCGAAGCCGCCGTCGATGTCGTGATCGACGATCGCCGGAACGCGGCCGTTGGGATTGATCGCGAGGAACCACGGCTCCTTCTGCTCGCCCCTGTAGAGGTCGAGCGTCCGCACCTCGTAGGGCAGTTCCAATTCCTCGAGCGCGACTGAGACCTTGTAGCCGTTCGGCGTGGCGGCGGTGTAGAGCGTGATCATCGGCGACCTCCTCGCGGCCGCGGAGCCTAGCGGCTAGCCGCGCGGATGGAAGTGCTCGTAGATCGTCCGCGCCATGCCCTTCGAGATGCCGGGCGCCTTCTCCAGATCCGCGAGCCCCGCGCCCTTGACGGCCTTGGCGGTGCCGAAGTGCATGAGAAGCGCCCGCTTGCGCGAGGGGCCGATGCCGGGAACGTCGTCGAGCGGGCTCGCGGCGAAGGCCTTGGCGCGCTTCTGGCGGTGAGCGCCGATCGCGAAGCGGTGCGCCTCGTCGCGCAGGCGCTGCAAGTAGAAGAGCACCGGCGAGTTCGGCGGCAGCGTCATCTCGCGGCCGTTGGGCAGATGGAAGACCTCGCGGCCGGCGTTGCGGTCGGGGCCCTTTGCAACGCCCGCAACAGGCACGTGGTGGACGCCTAGCTCGCCCATGACCTCGAGCACGGCGTTGAGCTGCCCGCGGCCGCCGTCGATCAGCACCAGGTCGGGCCATTCGCCGCTGGTGCGGTCGGGGTCCTCGCGCTCGAGCCGCGCGAAGCGGCGGCTGAGCATCGCGCGCATCATCGCGAAGTCGTCGCCGGGCGTGATCGGCTCGTCCTTCATGTTGAACTTGCGGTAGGCGCTCTTGCGGAAGCCTTCCGGCCCCGCGACCACCATCGCGCCCAGGGCGTTCGTGCCCATGATGTGCGAGTTGTCGTAGACCTCGATCCGCTGCGGCGGCTCGGGCAGGTCGAACAGGTCGGCGAGCTCGCGCAGCAGCTTGGCCTGGGTCGTCGACTCGGCGAGGCGCCGCTCCAGCGCTTCGACCGCGTTGCGCCTGGCCTGCTCGACCAGCCGGCGCGGGTTGCCGCGCTGCGGCGCCTTGATCGCGACGCGGCGGCCGGCCCGCTCCGACAGCGCGTCGGCGAGGAGCTCGGCCTCGGGCGGCACTCGGTCGAGCAGCAGCTCGCGCGGAACCGGCATCTCCTCGTAGAACTGCGACAGGAAGGCGAAGAGCACCTCGTCCTCCGCCATCTCGGCGACGTGCGCCGGGAAGAAGGCACGGTGACCCCAATTCTGGCCGCCGCGGATGAAGAAGGCCTGGATGCAGACGTGGCCGTCGAGCGAGGCCACCGCGATGACGTCGGCGTCTGCCGCGTCGGCCGCGTTGATCGCCTGCGCGTTCTGGATGAAGGTGAGGGCGCGCAACCGGTCGCGCAGGACCGCGGCGAGCTCGAAGTCGAGCTCGGCGGACGCCTTCTCCATCGCCGACGCGAGCTTGCGCTGCACCTCCTGGCTCTTGCCCGACAGGAAGCCCTTCGCGTCCGCCACGAGGTCCGCATACTCGTCCTCGCCCACGCGGGCGACGCACGGCGCCGAGCAGCGGCGAATCTGATGGAGAAGGCAGGGACGCGAGCGGTTGGCGAAGAAGCTGTCGGTGCAGGACCTGAGCAGGAACACCTTCTGCATTGCGTTCAGCGTGCGGTTGACCGCGCCGGCGGATGCGAAGGGTCCGTAGAAGGTGCCCTTGCCGACGCGCTGCCCCCGGTGCTTCGATATGCGGGGGTAGGGGTGGTCCTCGCGCAGGAAGATGAAGGGAAAGCTCTTATCGTCGCGAAGCAGCACGTTGAACGCCGGGCGGAAGCGCTTGATGAGCTGCGCCTCGAGCAGCAGCGCCTCGGCCTCGGTCGCGGTCGTGACGATCGTCATCGATCGGGTGAGCGCCACCATGCGCTGGAGGCGGCGGGGCAGGCGGTTGATCTGCGTGTAGCTCGCGACGCGGTTCTTGAGGCTCTTCGCCTTGCCGACGTAGAGCGGCTCGCCAGCCGCGTCGAGCATCCGGTACACGCCCGGGCGCGACGGCAGCGTCTTCAGCACGTTGCGGATGGCGGCGACGCCCACGTCGATGTCGGGCTTGTCGCGTCCGCGCACGGCGTAGGTGGCCTGCTCTTCGGAAAATCGATCTTTGAAAGTAGGTTCGGTCATTCGCTTCACAATTAGGACTCGCGACGGACCCCCACAAGCGAGGCGGCAACTTATCCACCGTCGCTGTGGACAAACATGTGGGGAGGCTCGGGGTAGTCGCCGTTCGTCGGCAGCTTCGCGCGAGTCGCCTCATCTTGCCCAAAATCCGGGCAGCGGCTATCGCCGCCCTCGATGACCGCGGAATTCGGCCAACCTCGGACGGCGATCGTGACCGGCGCCGCCAAGCGGATCGGCGCCGCGATGGCCCGCGCGCTCGCCTCGGACGGCTGGCACGTCGTGATCCACTGCAACCGGTCGGGCGCTGAGGCCGAGGCGCTGCGGGCGGAGATCGAGGCGGCGGGCGGCGCGGCGCGCATCCTGCAGGCCGACCTCGCGGACGCCGAGGCGCCCGACCGGCTGATCGACGCCGCGGCCGCGGGCGGCGCGCCGCTCGGGCTGCTCGTCAACAACGCCTCGCGCTTCGACTACGACACGCACCTCGACTTCGACCTCGACGGCTGGACGCGGCACCTCGACGTCAACCTTCGCGCGCCGGCGCTCCTCACCCGGGCCTTCGCCCGGGCGGTACCGGCGGGATCGAACGCGCTCGTCGTCAACATGCTCGACGTCAAGCTGTTCAGCCTGAATCCCGACTTCTTCACCTACACCGTGAGCAAGTACGGGCTTCTCGGGCTGACCGAGCTGTCGGCCCGGGCGTTGGCGCCGCGCATTCGGGTGAACGGCATCGCGCCGGCCGTGACGATGGTGAGCGGCCCGCAGTCGCGCGAGAATTTCGACAAGGCGCACACCCACAACCCGCTCGGGCGCGGGGTGCAGGTCGAGGAGATCGTCGCCGCGCTCCGCTTCATCGCGGCGACGCCGACGCTCCACGGACAGGTTATCACGCTCGACGCCGGCCAGCGGCTGCTCGGGCTCCCGCGCGACGTCGCGTTCATGGTGGAATAGATGACGATCCAAGACCTCCACGGCCTGGTTCCGGCCGAGCTCGCGCCGAAGGCGCACAAGATCTTCCTCGAAGACTTCGACGTGGACGTCGACATCGGCTTTCACGAGTTCGAGGTCGGCGCGCCGCAACGGCTGCGCGTCAACATCGAGGTCTGGCTGGAGCCGGCGTTCTTCCCGACGTGCGACACGGTCGACGCCGCGTGGAACTACGACTTCCTGCGGCAGATGGTACTCCGGCTCGTCGCCGAGCGGCGCTACAATCTTCAGGAGACGATCTGCCGGGCGATCTACGACCTGATCGCGGCCCGCCAGGGCGTGAAGGCGCTGCGGGTGTCGACGCGCAAGCCCGACATCTATCCGGACTGCGCCGCCGTCGGCGTCGAGCTCGCGTCCTTCTAGCGGAGCGCCCTCGCGCAGGGCCCGAGCGAGTCGAGCACGAAGCGATAGTCTGCGGCCACCGCCGCGCGATCCTCGCCCGAAAGCTCGGCGACGGCCGCGGCCGGGACGGCGGGCGGGAGCGTGCAGGCGAGCTTGTACCACATGAGCGTGTCGCGCGGCACGCTCGAGGCCGCGTCGTCGATGATGTCGCTCAGCGCCACGCTGAAGCTCTTGGCCTGGCCGGGGCGGGCGAGGACGACGAGCGAGACCGGGCGCCCGCTTGCGGTCGTCAGGAAGATCTGGCTTTCGGACTCGCCGGGGATGCTGCCCCGCACGTGGAAGGCGTTGCCGATCCCGGTGATTCGCAGGTCGCGGAGCTCGGGCGACCGCATGTCGGTCAGCACGCGCCGCACCGCCGCTTCGGCGCGCTCGGACCAGGTGCGCTGCCCGTTGGCGGACGCGAGCTGATACTGGCCTTCGCGGCCCGGCACCCGGCGCAGGAACAGCAGCACCGGCTGGCCCTTCAGCCGCGGCGGCTTTCCGCGCGCGTCGAGCGGCCCTTCCCAGAGGTAGCTTATGCGCGCGGGCACGACCTCGCGCGCGACAAGCACGTTCTGGACCTGGGCCTCGACGAGCATGCGCACGCGACCGGGCGCGACGTCCGGCGCCTCGCGGCGGTTGAGCCGGTCCGCCTTGGCGATCGTCGCCCGCAGCACCACCGGCGACCCGAGCGTGAGGTCCGCAAGATCGACGAAGGTCTCGGCGGCGACCGGGTGGGTCTGCGCGACCGACGGGACCGGCGCGGCAAGAGCCAGGGCGATGGCGACGACCGTTCCGATGCGCACTGGCTCCATGATGGACCTTCTCGTCTGTGTTCTGATCTGACTTCGAACCGACATATTAAGGCGCCGACGCTGTCTCAAACATTAAAAAGCTGGGCAATTCTGCCGCGAGGCGCAACTCCGCAACAATTCGACGGTTGTGGTTGCGGTGGAATGGCAGAGGAAAGCGGTTGCGAGGAGGGTAGCTGCGGGTTATGGGGCGATTCCACGGGGCGGGCAAAGCAATAACAACGCTCGCCCTCGCCGTTTGTAGCCTACCGTATCCGACGCAGCGCCCGTTGCGTGATCCAGGTCTCACAGTTGCGCCTCACCTCAACGAGAGGCTACGATCCCTGGGTCAAATACGGTAAACGGCTACGTCAGCACGGGGGTTTTAGGAGGGAGTTTCGCGCGGCATCATGGCTTACGCGGATGAAGGAATTAGCAGCAAGCGCTTGGTGTCCCTGGGCATCGTCGCGCTGCTTCACGTGGGTCTCGGCTACGCCTTCGTGTCCGGCCTCGCGCTGAAGGCGGTCAAGGTCGTCACCGGCCCGCTCGAAACGTTCGAGGTCGAGGAGCCGACGGTTCCCGAGGAGGAGCCGCCGCCCCCGCCGCCGGAGCTGGAGGAGATTCCGCCCTACGTTCCGCCGCCCGAGGTGCAGATCGAGACCGCGGCGCCGCCGCCGCCGACGATCAGCACCCAGACGGTGGTCCAGACGCCGGAACCTCCGCGCGTTGTGGTGGCCCCGCCGCCGCCGGCACCGCCGGCGCCGCCGGCCCGGCCCGACACCACCGCCCAGCCGCAGGGCAACCGCTCGAAGATCACGACCGACGACTATCCCGAGGCGTCGATCCGCGCCGAGGAACAGGGCGTGGTGCGCGTGACCTATGACGTGAGCGTCGACGGCCGGGCCTCGAACTGCCGCGTCGCGCAGTCCAGCGGCCACAGCCGCCTCGACGCCCGCACCTGCGAGCTGATCGAGCGCCGCTTCCGGTTCAGGCCGGCCACCCGCGCCGGCACGCCGGTGCCGGAGCAGGGCAAGGCGCAGACCGTGCGCTGGCAGCTGCCGGAAGACTGAGATCACAATCGCGGTCCGGGCGGGCTCGCCCGGACCGCTCGTTTCAACATCCAAGAACAAAGTCACTAGGGGAAAGAAGCGATGGAAACCGTTGCCACCGAAAACCCGTATGGCCTTCAAGCCGCGCTCGAGCAGGGCGGCATCATCGCCCAGGCCACGTTCGCGATCATGGTCATCATGTCGCTCGTAAGCTGGTACATCATCTTCACCAAGCTCTGGGATCAGCGGAAGATCCTCCAGGAAGCGAAGTCGCTCGACACCACCTTCTGGAAGGCCCCGAGCCTGAAGGACGGCGCGGCGAAGCTCCCGAAGAATTCGGCGTTCCGCCAGCTCGTCGACGACGGCCTGCGCGCCGCCGACCATCACGAAGGTCGCCTGACCGACAAGATCGACCAGCACGAGTGGGTGACGATGTCGCTCCAGCGCTCGAACGCGGCGATCAGCTCGAAGCTCCAGTCGGGCCTCGCGTTCCTGGCCTCGGTCGGCTCGACCGCGCCGTTCATCGGCCTGTTCGGCACCGTGGTCGGCATCTACCGCGCGCTGATCAACATCGGCATCGCGGGTCAGGCCTCGATCGACAAGGTCGCGGGCCCGGTCGGTGAGGCGCTCATCATGACCGCGCTCGGTCTCGCCGTCGCCGTTCCGGCCGTGCTCGGCTACAACTGGCTGATCCGCCGCAACAAGGCGGTCCAGGACAAGCTGAACGCGTTCGCGGCCGACGTCCACGGCTCGCTGCTCTCGGGCAGCCGCATGGCGACCACCGCTGCCTCGGCGAACACCGCGCCGTCGGCGCCGACCACGACCGTCGGCCAGGGCAACCGCGCGTAAGCGCGGGCCCTGCCGCCAGATAGAGGGAAACGCCCATGGCGATGAGTACCGGCCCCGCTGAAGGCGAAGGTGACGGCGCTCCGATGTCCGACATCAACACGTCGCCGCTCGTCGACGTCATGCTGGTGCTCCTCATCATCTTCCTCATCACCGTTCCGGTGGTAATCCAGACGGTGCCGCTCCGCCTTCCGAAGGTCAGCAACCTGCCGACCCAGACGAAGCCGGAAAACGTCGCGCTCTCGGTCGACGGCAACTGCGACGCCTATTGGGGCCTGCAGCGGTTCGACAACAACCAGGAGCTGCTCGACAAGGCGACGGGATATCTCGTCGCCGAAGTCGAACGGCAGAAGGCGAGCGGCGTGCCGATCGAGCTGCCCGAGGTCCACATCCGCGGCGACGCGGACGCCGAATATCGGTGCGTCGGCGGTGTGATCTTCACGATGCAGCGCGCCGGCTACACCAAGATCGGCTTCATCTCGGAGCCGCCGCCGGGAATGGTCTCGAGGTGAGCGTATCGGCGCCGCGCTCCGGTGCGGCGCCGGTCACCTCGGTTCAGGAGTAACAGATTATGGCAATGCAGGTCGGAGGAGCGGACGGCGCGGGCGGCGGCGAGATGGTGGACATCAACACCACCCCGCTGATCGACGTGATGCTCGTGCTCCTCATCATGTTCATTATCACCATCCCGATCCAGACCCACGCGGTGAAGCTGGATCTGCCGACGAACCAGGCGAACCCGCCACAGTCGAACGTCGACCCGGTCATCAACCGTCTCGAGATCGATTTTCTGAACGACATCTACTGGAACAAGCAGAAGGTCGATCTGCCGACGCTGAGGACCTACCTGAACTCGGCCGCCGGCATGAACCCGGAGCCGGAGCTTCATCTGAAGCCCGACGCGCTGGCCCGGTACGAGGTCGTCAACGCGGTGATGGCGGAGGCCCAGAAGGCCGGCATCACCAAGATGGGCTTCGTCGGCAACGAGGCTTACGCTCAGTAAACGCGATTTCCATCGTTTCTACGCTGGAGGGCGGGTCGAAAGACCCGCCCTTTTCGCATGCGGGAAGCCCGCCGGATTCGGATCTGGCCGCGGTGCGGATCGCGGGCTCGCCGCTCTGGCGGCGCCGGAAAATTACGCTATCGTGCTCGCGACTTGGGAGGGTCGAGGGAGACTATGGCGACAGCGAATCCAACGGTCGACGGCGAGGTCATCGATCCGAAGCGCGATCGGCTGGTGATCACCGCATCGTCGCTCGGCACCGTGTTCGAATGGTACGACTTCTTTCTGTACGGCATCCTCGCCGCGCTGATCGGCAAGCTGTTCTTCCCGTCGGACAACCCCACCGCCGCGTTGCTCGCCTCGCTCGCCACCTTCGGCGCCGGCTTCGGCGTGCGCCCGCTCGGCGCGATCGTGTTCGGCTACTTCGGCGACCGCATCGGCCGAAAGTACACCTTCCTCGTGACGATCACGCTGATGGGCGGCGCGACCGCGGCGATCGGCCTTCTGCCGACCTACGCGACCGCGGGGCTGTGGGCGCCCGCGCTCCTGCTGACCCTGCGCCTGCTCCAGGGGCTGGCGCTCGGCGGCGAGTACGGCGGGGCGGCGATCTACGTCGCCGAGCACGCGCCCAAGGGGAAGCGCGGCCAGTACACGAGCTGGATCCAGATCTCGGTGGTCGGCGGCTTCCTGCTCTGCCTCGTGATGGTGCTCGCCTGCCGCAGCGCGATGACCCCCGAGCAGTTCGAGGCCTGGGGTTGGCGCATCCCGTTCCTCGCGTCGCTCCTCATGCTGGCGATCTCGCTCTACATCCGCCTAAAGCTTTCGGAGAGCCCGGTCTTCAAGGCGATGAAGGCCGCGGGCACAACGTCGAAGAACCCGATCCGCGACAGCTTCTCCGATCGATCGAACATCAAAAACGTTCTCGTGGCGCTGTTCGGCGTCGCGGCGGGCCTGACGGTGATCTACTACACCTCGCAGTTCGGCACCCTCTACTTCCTCACCGGCACCGCGCGGGTGGCCGAGATGGAGGCGCTGTCCTACCTCGCGGTGGGCGCGCTGCTGGCGGCGCCGCTCTACGTGTTCTTCGGGTGGCTCTCCGACCGGATGGGGCGCAAGAAGCTGCTGCTCGCGGGCTACGCGCTCTCGATGCTGCTGATCTTCCCGCTGTTCCGCATGATGGCCGACGGCGCGAACCCCGAGCTGTCGCGCGCCACGGCGCAGTCGCCCGTGCGGCTCGAGACGCCGGCGTGCGACTTCAACGTGTTCGCCAAGAAGTACGACGCCGAGTGCGCGCAGGCGCTCGCGCTGCTCACCAAGCGCGGCATCAGCTACGCCAAGGTCGACGCGCCCGCCGTGGCGCTGAACGTCGGCGGCCGGCGGATCGTCGGGTTCGACGAGGCGACCTACCTCGCGGCGCTCGCCGCTGCGGGCTATCCGGACCAGGCCGACCCGGCACAGAAGCAGCCCTGGAAGATCATCTTCGCCGTCGCCGTGATGGTGGCGCTGTCCGCGATGACCTACGGCCAGGTCGCGGCGATCCTGTGCGAGCTCTTCCCCGCGCGGGTGCGCTACACCTCCATGTCGGTGCCCTACCACATCGGCACCGGCTACTTCGGCGGCTTCCTGCCGTTCATCCAGCAGTACATCGTGGTACAGACCGGCGACGCCTATTCCGGGCTCTGGTACACGGTGGGCGTGGTGGCGATGGCGTTCCTGGTGACGCTGTTCTTCCTGCCGGAAACCAAGGACCGGGACATCAACGTCTAAGCCCATGCCAGGCCCGCTCGAAGGCGTCCGCATCGTCGACCTGAGCCAGGTGGTCTCGGGGCCGATGGCGGCGGGCTGGCTCGCCGACCAGGGCGCCGACGTCGTCAAGGTCGAGCCGCCGCACGGCGATCCGATCCGCGGGCTCGGGCCGGCCAAGGGTGACCTCTCGTCGGCCTACATCGCGATCAACCGCGGCAAGCGGCACGTCGCGCTCGATCTTAAGGATCCGGCGGCCAAAGGCGTGTTGGCGAAGCTGATCGGCCGCGCCGACGTGCTCGTCGAGAACTTCCGCCCGGGCGTCATGGACAAGCTCGGCTTCGGTTACGCGGCCTGTGCGGAGCTCAACCCGCGGCTGATCTACGCCTCGATTACCGGCTACGGGCCCGACGGACCCTACGCCGGCCTGCGCGCCTACGATCCGATGATCCAGGCGACCGCCGGCATCGTCGCGACGCAACTGTCGGGCGAAGGCGAGCCGCAGCTCATCCAGACATTGGTGGTCGACAAGGTGACGGCGCTGACGATGGCTCAGGCGATCACCGCGGCGCTGTTCGCGCGCGAGCGCACGGGGCGGGGGCAGCACGTTGAGGTGGCGATGCTCGACGCGGCGGTCGCGTTCAACTGGCCCGAAGGCATGTTCAACCACGGCTTCGCCGACGACCCGCCGAAGCCGTCGCCGCCCTACGGCCGCTTCAGCCGGCTGTGGCCGACCAGGGACGGGCGACGCGTGGTGATCGGCAGCTTCCAGGACCACGAATTCGCCGCGCTCTGCGACGCCCTGCGCCGGCCCGACCTCAAGACGGACCCGAGGTTCAGCACCGGTCGGGCGCGCGCAGCCAACATCCGCGAATGGGGTCCCGTGCTCGCGCAGGCGGTGGGGGCGCTGACCGCCGACGAATTCATGGCGGGCTGCATCGAGCACGGCGCGGGCGGGGCTGTGGCCTCGTCGCTCGACGACGTGCTCGACCATCCGCAGGTCCGGCACAACGGCGCGATCGCCGAGATCGACCACGGCGAGATCGGCCGGGTACGGACAGCGCGCCATCCGGCGCGCTTCTCCGGAACGCCGGTCGCGCCGCCCGGTCCGGCCGGGCGACGCGGGGAGCATGACTCGGACGTCCTCGCCGAGCTCGGTATCGAGGATGCGGCGGCCGAGATCTAGCGGCCGCCGCTCCCGTTCACTGCATCGCGATGCGCTGATCGAGCTGCTGGCCGAGCAGCGTGAGCTCGACCCGGCGGTTCGCTTGGCGTCCCGCGACGTTGGCGTTGGTCGCGACCGGCCGCGTCTCGCCGTGCCCGATGGTCTCGATTCGCGCGGGCTGCACGCCCATCGTAGCCAGCGCGCCGCGGACGGACTGCGCCCGCGCCTCCGAAAGGCGCTGGTTATAGGCGTCGTTGCCGACCGAGTCGGTGTGACCTTCGATCCGCACCCGCACGTTGGGCGCCGCCTGCAGGTAGGTCGCGAGCGGACGCAGCCGGTCGGCCGCGCCGGGGCGCAACGTCGCCTTGCCGGTCTCGAACACGACGTCCTGGAGGACGAGCTGCGCGCCGGCCGCGGTCTGCTGCATCTGATACTGCTGCAGCTGCTGGCGCAGCGTGTTCGCCTGCGCCTGCGCGGCCTGCGCCTGCTGGCGGGCGGCCGCCGCTTCGCGCTCCGCGGCCTCGGCGCGGGCGCGCGCCGCTTCGGCCTCGGAGGCGCGGGTGGCCTGCGCCGAGGCGACCTGCTCCCGGAGCTGCGCGGTGCGGGCCCGGGTGCGCGCGGTTTCGACGAGCGCGTCGATGCGGTTCATGATGTTCCGCACGTCCTGCGAGTCGTCGTTGTCGAGGTTCTCGCGCAGGTCGCCGAGCGCGCGTTCCGCCTCGTCGAGCTGGGCGCCCCCGTAGCGCGCGAGCTGGGCGTCGCCCTTCGCGGCGAGCACCTTTGTCTGCGCCTGTTCGAGGAGAATGCGGTCGTCGCTGTCGGCGGTCGCCGGGGCGGTCATCGCCATCGCCGCGGTCGCGGCGAGCCAGATCTTCATCGTCTTCATCGCTGTGTCCTCCCCTCAGCGCGACGCGCTTCGCAACTGCGCTTCCACGGCCTCGTACTCGGCCGTGGCGAGCGCGAGGTCGGCGTAGGCCGCGGCCTCCTTCGAGGCGTGGTAGGTGCGGTTCTCGTCGTCTTTGTTCCAATGACGCTCGGCCTGCGTCAGGGAGGCTCGGGCGCGCTGCAGGATTTCGTTGGCGCGCTCGGCGGCGCCGCCCTGCGCGGCCGCGTCGACCTTCGCGCGGGCCTCGGAGATGGCATTGCGGGCCTGGGCCTCGCTGTACTTCGCCAGCGCCGCGGCCGGCGTGAGCGCCACGGCGGCGGCAACGGCCAAGGGGGTGAGTTTACGCAACATACACGTCCTCCACTACTGATCGTGTTGGATCAAGCGCGCCAACGGACGTCGTTCCCGAATGGTTCCGATTCTCGGGCCGGCGGCGAGGCCCGGAGAGGTGGAAACCCGCCGCCGCTACGGGGTTTTCGACGTGGCGCCGGACCGCCTATGCTGCGGGCGATGCGGGGCGTTCCGAAGCGTCGCGCGCGGAAAGGGTACCGATGAATTCACCCGGAGCGGCGCCGCCGATGCGATCGGTCGATCGCGGTGGCTGAGGCCGACCTCGACCGCTTCGTCGCGGCGCAGGCGCCGGTCTACGACCGGGCGCTGGCCGAGTTGCGCGCCGGGCGGAAGCGCAGCCACTGGATGTGGTTCGTCTTCCCGCAGGTCGCGGGTCTCGGCCACAGCGAGATGGCGCGACGCTATGCCATCGGCTCGGCCGCCGAGGCCCGCGCCTTTCTCGCGCACCCGGTGCTGGGCGCACGCCTCCTCGAATGCACCGAGGCCGTGCTCGCAAAGCGGCGTCGGGACATCGAGTCGATCTTGGGGGATGTCGACGCGACGAAGTTCCGGTCGTCGATGACGCTGTTCGAGGCGGTCGCCGACGACCCGGCGCCGTTCGCCGCGGCGCTCGATGCCTTCTTCGGCGGCGCGAGAGACGAGGCGACTCGGGCCTTCCTGACGGCGCAAGCGAGGAGCGATTCCGAATGAGCGAGAGCGTGAGTCTGCACGAAAGCTGGCGAAGGCCGCTCGGGGAAGAGTTCGCCAGCCCCTACATGCAGGCGCTCAGGACCTTCCTCACGGCGGAGAAGGCCGCGGGCAAGCGCATCTTCCCGAAGGGGGCGGAGTGGTTCCGCGCGCTCGACCTGACCCCGCTCGAGACAGTGCGCGTCGTCATCCTCGGGCAGGACCCGTACCACGGACCGGGGCAGGCGCACGGGCTCGCCTTCTCGGTCAGGCCGGGCACGCCGCTGCCGCCGAGCCTCGTCAACATCTACAAGGAAATGCAGACCGACCTCGGCATTCCGCCGGCGCGCCACGGCCACCTCGAGCATTGGGCGCGCCAGGGCGTCCTGCTCCTCAACTCCGTGCTCACCGTGCAGATGGGCCTCGCCGCCTCGCACCGCGACAAGGGATGGGAGCGCTTCACCGACGCGGTGATCCGCTTGGTGAACGCCAAACCCGAGCCGGTGGTGTTCATGCTATGGGGTACCTACGCCCAGAAGAAGGCCGCCTTCGTCGACAGCGTCGACAAGGGCGGCCGCCATCTCGTCCTCAAGGCCGCACACCCGTCGCCGCTCTCCGCACACAACGGCTTCTTCGGCTGCCGCCACTTCTCCAAGGCGAACGAGTTCCTGGAGAGCAGGGGGCTGCCGCCGATCGACTGGCGGCTGCCTGAGCAGGCGGATCTCGTCGCCGCGACCTAGGTCTCGTCGACGAGCTCGCTCACTCCGCGGGCAGGTAGATCTCGCCGCCTTTCTCCCGGAACTTCTCGCTCATCTCCGCCATGCCCTTTTCCGCGTCGGCCGCCTCCGCCGGTTGCGCGGCGAGGAAGGTGTCGGCGCCCGCGTTCTGCCTCGCCGCGAAGTCGCGCACTTCCTGCGTGATCTTCATCGAGCAGAACTTGGGACCGCACATCGAGCAGAAGTGAGCGGTCTTGGCGCCTTCGGCGGGGAGCGTCTGGTCATGGAATTTCTCCGCCGTCTCGGGGTCGAGGCTGAGGTTGAACTGGTCGCGCCACCGGAATTCGAAGCGGGCGCGGGAAAGCGCGTCGTCGCGCGTCTGCGCTGCCGGGTGGCCCTTGGCCAGGTCGGCGGCGTGCGCGGCGAGCTTGTAGGTGACGACGCCCACCTTGACGTCGTCGCGATCGGGAAGCCCCAGATGCTCCTTGGGCGTCACGTAGCAGAGCATCGCGGTGCCGAACCAGCCGATCATCGCGGCGCCGATCGCGCTGGTGATGTGGTCGTAGCCGGGCGCGATGTCCGTGGTGAGCGGCCCGAGCGTGTAGAAGGGCGCCTCGCCGCACGCCTCGAGCTGCTTGTCCATGTTCACCTTGATCTTGTGCATCGGCACGTGGCCGGGGCCCTCGATCATCACCTGACAGTCCATTTCCCAGGCGGTCTTGGTAAGCTCGCCGAGCGTCGCGAGCTCGGCGAACTGCGCCTCGTCGTTGGCGTCCGCGATCGATCCCGGGCGCAGCCCATCGCCGAGGCTGAAGCTGATGTCGTAGGCGCGCATGATCTCGCAGATCTCCGCGAAGCGCTCGTAGAGGAAGCTCTCCTTGTGGTGCGCGAGGCACCACTTCGCCATGATCGAACCGCCGCGGCTGACGATCCCGGTCACCCGCTTGGCAGTGAGCGGGATGTAGGGCAGGCGCACGCCGGCGTGGATGGTGAAATAGTCGACGCCCTGCTCGGCCTGCTCGATCAGCGTGTCGCGGAACACCTCCCAAGTGAGCTCCTCGGCGATGCCGCCGACCTTCTCGAGCGCCTGGTAGATCGGCACGGTGCCGATCGGCACCGGCGAGTTGCGGATGATCCACTCGCGCGTGTTGTGGATGTTGCGGCCGGTCGACAGATCCATGACCGTGTCGGCGCCCCAGCGGGTCGCCCACACCATCTTCTCGACCTCTTCGGCCACCGACGAGGCGACCGCCGAATTGCCGATGTTGGCGTTGATCTTCACCAGGAAGTTGCGGCCGATCGCCATCGGCTCGGCCTCGGGGTGGTTGATGTTCGCCGGGATGATCGCGCGGCCGCGCGCGACCTCGTCGCGCACGAATTCCGGCGTCACATAGTCGGGGATCGCGGCGCCGAAGTCCTGCCCGTCGCGGCGGACCTCGGCCGCGCGGGCACGGCCGAGGTTCTCGCGGATCGCGACATATTCCATTTCCGGCGTGACGATGCCGCGGCGAGCGTACGCCATCTGCGTCACCGCCTGGCCGGGCCTGGCGCGCAGGGGGCGGCGCTCCACGTTGGGGAACTCGTCGACCGCCCGCTGATGGAAGCCGCGCAGGCCGTTGTCCTCGGGGCGGACCTCGCGACCGTCGTAGCGCTCGACGTCGCCGCGCGCCTCGATCCACGCTTGGCGCAGCTTGGGGAGCCCCGCCATGATGTCGATGCGGACGTTCGGGTCGGAATAGGGGCCGGAGGCGTCGTACACGCGCAGCGGCGGCTCGCCGGCGGACGGCTCGAGGTCGATCTCGCGCATCGCGACGCGGACGTCGGGGTAAAGCTCGCCGGCGACGTGGACCTTGCGCGACGAGGGCAGCGGGCCCGTCGTCACCTTCATCTCGGTGCGCGCGTTGATGTCGGCCATGAGTCTACTCCCGCGAATAAGGGTTCGACGGCGGGAATGGGCGCGCGAGCCGAAGGCGCGTGTTCCGTTTCCTACGCCGGTGCGAACCGGATCAGGTTCGGAGGGTTTAGCGCCGCGATCGGCGCAGTCTCAGCCCCATGCCGGGGCACCCCTGGGAACGGCGCGGACGATGCGGCGCGGGTCGGGCGAAGTCAAGCGGCGCGCCGGGCGCTCGCGGCCCGCACGCCGAGGTAGAGCAGCAGGCCGACCGGGCCGAGCAGGAAGGTGAGCGCGAGCGCGGGCAGCAACAGCGCGTGCGGCACGCCCGAACGACCGGCGTCCTCCGCCTCCCAGGCGCCGACCCACAGGTCGAAGGCGAGGTAGTGCACCCAGCCGAGCAGCCGCAGGCGCGGGTCGTCGAAGAAGGCGCCGATGCCGGCGAGGCTGTAGTCGGCCGCGAGGCCGCCGGCCGATCCCGCCGACGTCGCGAGGATCGCGACGTAGCCGACGGCGAGCAGCGTACCGACGAGCCTTGCGACGACGAGGAGCGCGGGTCGACGGAGCGGCGCCAGCACAAGCGCGATCCAGCCGACGAGCGCTCCGGCGTTGGCAAGCTTGAACAGCAGCTCCAGGTCCATCGGCTCTCCCCCGAACATCGATCGAGAGAGTGGCGCCGCCGCGCCCCGGAGTCGAGCGGGCTATGCGGTGCGGACAGGGCCCCGCCGGCGGGCCAGCCCCACCGCGAGCGCGCCGACGCCGAGCAGACCGAGCGCGGCGGGCTCCGGAACCGGTGTCGAGTCAAGGGCCTCCAACGTTACCGTGCCGGTGAAGCCGGTCACGTAGACGAAGGCGTCGAAGGAGTTGCGCTCGAGGTCCCACCAGTTGCCGTCGCGGAACACCAGCTCGAGCGGGAAGCCGTCGAACATGATGTCGAACAGCGGATCGGACCGGCCGATCTCGGCCGACAGCGACACCGCTTGGGAGAGGCTGTCCGAAACGCTCTCGCCGATCCCGCCGCAGGCGTTCACGCCGCCGCCGGCGGTGCCGCGCGCCAGGCGGTCGCCGAACAGGCCGAGCGTGACCCGAGGTCTGGCGAAGGTGCCGGCGCAGAAGCTGTCGTCGCCGAACTCGCTGCCCCGGAAGGTGAAGGCGAGCGACTGGGTGACGGTACCGTCGAACGACAGGCGCACCCTGGCGGCCATCGCCCGGCCGTCGATCGGCCCGACCGCGACCTCGCGATAGTCCTCGATGCCGTCGCTACCGAAGCCGCCGTCGAACTGCGTGTGCGAGAAAGAGACCCAGCTGCTGTGCAGGGGAGCGGCGACCGCAGGCGCGGCCGACGAGACGAGACCGAGCCACATGAGTGAACGCAACATACAACCCTCCCACGTCCGATAAACGCGGCAGGGTCGTTATTGTGCCGTATCCCCAAGGACCGCGGGCGCGGTCAGAGGAAATATTTGATCCGGATCGTCTGCGCCGGTTCGCGCGCGGCGTCGAAGCGCGCTTTCTCGAACGGCGGCGGGCCGAACAGCACCTTCGGATTGTGGCTGAAGCCGAAGCCTTCGGTCGGCATGCCGACGAGGCTGCGGTCGAGCCGCCGGTTGCCGTTCTCGTCGTGGATCACCGACACGGCGTACGCCCCGGGCCTGAGGTCGGCCACCGTCAATCGTACCTCGGGCGCCGCGGGCGCCGCGAGCATGCGGACGTTCTGGCCCTTGCGGCAGTTGGGGAAGCTCTGCGCGTCGTGCCAGACGCACACGCGGACCTCGCCCGCGCTCGACCGCAGACCGGTCAGCAGCAGATCGACCGAGACCGAGTCAGGCGCCGCGGACGCCCCCGTCAGCAACAACACGGCCGACGCGGCCGCTATTCCCCGAAGCAACATGCAAGTCCCCCGACAAGCCCCGATCCGTATCGCACAACCGGTCCCAAAAGCGGAAGTAGAGGCCGAAGTTGCAGCGATAGTCCGTGTGATGCCTGTGATGATGCGAGGCGGTGATGATCGCGTCGCCGAAGCGGCCGCCGAGCCAGCGGTGCGGGAAGACCTCCCAGCCCATGTGGTTGGTCACGCCGAAGAAGGTCATCGCAGCGAGCACCAGCCCGAGCGCCGCGACATGGATCGGCACGACGAAGGTAAGGGCGGGGATGAGGATCGCGCCCGAGAGCGCCTCGAGCGGATGGAAGGACATCGCGGCCCAGGCGGTGGGCGGCCGGCTGTCGTGGTGGACGGCGTGCATGGCGCGGAACAGCCGCGGCCGGTGCATGGCGCGATGCGTCCAATAGAACCAGGTGTCGTGCAGGAACAGATAGACGGCGATGCTGAGCGGCAGCCAAAGCCAGCCGTGGAGCCCGACGTCGGCGTAGAGGCGGGTCCAGCCGTGCCGCGCCCAGGCGGAGATCACGAGCCCGGCCGGGGCGCCGTAGATCGCGGCCGCGAGCAGTGACCAGCCGATCTCGCGGCGTATCTGCGCGCGCAGCTTGGGCGCGGCGTAGAGGCCGGGGCGGACGCGCGCCGTCAGCCAGGCGAAGAACCCCGACACCGCGAAATAGCGCAGCGCCACGATCGCGATCGTGGCGACGGCGGCGAAGAGGGCTTCGACGAGCATCGTCGCGGTATAGCGCCCCGCCGCCGCCGCCGTCATCCCCGGCGTCGCGCCGGATTTGTCTGCCGGTGCGGCCTGCGCTAATCGCGGGCGGTGGCGGATTTCGACATCATCTTGGCGGGCGGCGGGCTGGCCAACGGGCTGATCGCGCTGCGGCTGGCGAAGCTCCGGCCCGAGCTTCGCGTCGCGATCGTCGAAGGCGCCGACCGGCTGGGCGGGAATCACACCTGGTCGTCGTTCGACACCGACATGAGGAGCGCGCAGCGCGCCTGGACCGCCCGCCTCTACGCGAAGCAATGGAAGGGCTATTCGGTCGCGTTCCCGAAGCGCCGCCGGCTGCTCGGGACGGGCTACGCGAGCGCGACGGGCGAGCGGCTCGACCACGAGGTGCGCGCCGTGGTGCCGGCGGAGCGGCTGCTGCTCGGGGCGCCGGTGGTCGATCTCTCGGCGACGAGCGTCACCCTTGCCGACCAGCGCACCCTGTCGGCCGGCGCGGTGATCGACGGGCGCGGCGCGGCGCCGAGCGAGCATCTCGACCTGCGCTGGCAGAAGTTCCTGGGGCAGGAGGTCACCCTCGCCGAGCCGCACGGGCTCACGCAGCCGGTGGTGATGGACGCGACGGTGGCGCAGATCGACGGCTACCGCTTCGTATACGTGCTGCCGTTCGGACCGCGGTCGTTGCTGATCGAGGACACCTACTATAGCGACGGCCCGGCGCTCAACGCGGCCGACCTGCGGCGGCGAATCGGCGACTACGCCGCCGGGCGCGGTTGGACGATCGAGCGGGTCGTCCGCGAGGAGCAGGGGGTGCTGCCGATCGCGCTGGGCGGCGACATCTCGGCCTTTTGGGACGAAGGCGGCACGGGCCTGCCGCGGGGCGGGATGCGCGCGGCTCTGTTTCACCCGACGACCGGCTACAGTTTCCCCGACGCGGTCGCGCTCGCCGATCGCATCGCCGGGCTCAGGTCGTTCGACGCGGGCACGATCTACCGCGAGGTGCGCGCCTATTCCGAGGCGCTTTGGCGCGAGCGCGGCTTCTACCGGATGCTCAACAAGATGCTCTTTGTCGCAGCCGAGCCGACGGAGCGATACCGCGTGCTAGAGCGATTCTACGGTCTCGACGAGGCGCTCGTCGCGCGCTTCTACGCCGGACGGTCGACGTTCGCCGACAAGGCGCGGATCCTGATCGGAAAGCCGCCTGTGCCCGTCGGGCGGGCGGTGCGGGCCTTGATGAAGGGATGAGGATGGGTCGCAAGGTTGCGGTGATCGGCAGCGGCTTCGGCGGCCTGGCGCTGGCGGTCCGCCTCCAGTCGGCAGGCCACGACGTCACGCTGATCGAGAAGCGCGAGAAGCCCGGCGGGCGCGCCTACGTTTGGCACGACGAAGGCTTCACCTTCGACGCCGGCCCCACCGTCATCACCGACCCGAGCTGCCTCGAGGAGCTGTTCGAGCTGTCGGGGCGTAAGCTCGCCGACTATGTCGAGCTGCTGCCCGTCACGCCCTTCTACCGGCTGATGTGGGAGGACGGCTCGGTCTTCGACTATTCGAACGACGAGGCGTCGCTCTACGAGCAGATCGCGAAGAAGTCGCCGGCGGACGCCGACGGCTACCGCCGCTTCCTCGACTATTCCGAGGGCGTGTTCCGCGAGGGCTACGTGAAGCTCGGGCACGAGGCGTTCCTCGACTTCAAGTCGATGGTGCGCGCCGCTCCGCAGCTCATGCGCTACGAGGCCTACCGCAGCGTCTACTCGATCGTGTCGCGCTACATCCGCGATCCGCAGCTCCGGGAGGCGTTCAGCTTCCACACGCTGCTGGTCGGCGGCAACCCGTTCAAGACGAGCTCGATCTACGCGCTGATCCACGCGCTCGAGAAGAAGTGGGGCGTCTGGTTTCCGCGCGGCGGCACGCACGCGCTGGTGCGGGGACTCGTCAGGCTGTTCACCGACCTCGGAGGGCAGGTGCGGATCGGGTCGGGCGTGCGCACGATCAAGGCGGACGGCGCGCGCGTCACCGGCGTCGCGACCGACGACGGCTGGTCGGCGGCGTTCGATGCGGTCGCGTCGAACGGCGACGTTGTCCACACCTACCGCGACCTGCTCGGCGAGCATCCGCGCGGCCGGGCGATGGGCCGCTCGATGCAGCGCCGCAGCTTCTCGCCGTCGCTGTTCGTCACCTATTTCGGGCTCAAACGGCCGCATCCCCACATCCGGCACCACACGATCCTGTTCGGGCCGCGCTACCGCGAACTGCTCGACGACATCTACGCCAACGGCGTGGTGGCGGACGACTTCTCGCTCTACCTGCATCATCCGACCGCGACCGATCCGTCGCTCGCGCCGGAGGGCTGCTCGACCTTCTACGTGCTGTCGCCGGTGCCACACCTCGGCAAGGCACCGCTCGACTGGGACGGTCTCGCGCCGAAATACGCCGAGCGGATCCTCGCCTATCTCGAGAAGCGGCTGATCCCGGGCCTGCGCGACAATCTGGTGACGATGCGCACCTTCACGCCGCAGGGTTTCGCGACCGAGCTCAACGCGCACCTCGGCAGCGCCTTCAGCCTCGAGCCGGTGTTGTGGCAGAGCGCCTACTTCCGCACGCACAACCGCGACGACGTCCTTCGCAACCTCTACTTCGTCGGCGCGGGCACCCATCCCGGCGCCGGGGTGCCCGGCGTCGTCGGCTCGGCGAAGGCCACCGCCAAGCTGATGCTCGCCGACCTCGCGGCGTGACGCGGCGGCTCGTCGGTGCTCGCTGTCGCTTTGCTCGATCACCGTCCCCTCAATCGTCATCCCCGCGAGGACGGGGGCCCCACCGGAGGATGTTTCGCCGTTGAACGGGTCTAGCTCGCGGGATGGATGACCTTGTCGCCCGGAGCCGCGAGGCGATCGCGCGCGGGTCGAAGAGCTTCGCGCTCGCTTCGACGCTATTCGATCCCGAGACGCGCGAGCGCGCGTGGCTGCTTTACGCCTGGTGCCGGCACTGCGACGACGTCATCGATGGGCAGGCGCTCGGGTTCGGTCGGGTCAAGGCTGACGCGCCCGTCGAGGCGCGGCTGGCGCGCCTAAGGGCGCTCACCTCGGCAGCGCTCGCGGGCGAGCGAACAGGCGAGGCGCCGTTCGACGCGCTGGGCCGCGTCGCGGCGCAGACCGGCCTGCCGGCGCGCTACCCGTTCGACCTGCTCGAAGGCTTCGCGATGGACGCGGCGGAGCGTTCTTACCTGAGCTTCGAGGACACACTGCTCTACTGCTACCACGTCGCCGGCGTGGTCGGCGTGATGATGGCGATCGTCATGGGCGTCGCGCCCGACGACCGGCCGACGCTCGACCGCGCCTGCGACCTCGGGATATCCTTCCAGCTCAACAACATCGCCCGCGACGTCGCCGACGACGCTCGGCTCGGTCGCCGCTACCTGCCCGGCGATTGGCTGGCGGCCGACGGGCGGACCGCGACGGTGCGGCGGCTGGTCGACGAAGCGGAACGCTACGAGGCGTCGGCGCGGCACGGCACGCCGGCGCTGCCGTTCCGGTCGGCCTGGGCGGTGCTGGCGGCCGCGGGGATCTACGGCGACATCGGACGGCGTGTGCGCGCGCTCGGCGACCGGGCGTGGGACGAGCGCGTCTCGACCACGAAGGCAGCGAAGCTCGGCTGGGTGGCGCGAGCGTTTGCCGAAGCGTCGGCCCGGCGCCGGCTCTACGGCGATCCTAGCCCGCGCGACGGGCTGTGGACGATGCCGTCGCCCTGAGCCGGGCCGCTTCGTTGCGCGCGAGCTCGGCCTTCAGCGCGCGCACCGGCGGGGCGTAGAGGAAGCCGAACGACACCGTGCCGTCCTTCGTCTCGACCGCGTGGTGCAGGCGGTGCGCCTGGACGATGCGCCGCATATACTCGCTCTTCGGCCGCCAGCCGTGCTTCAGGCGCCGATGGACGATGACGTCGTGGAAGACGAAGTAGATCACGCCGTAGACCGAAACGCCGTAGCCGATCCAGGCGAGCGCCGGCGGATAGCCGAGCTGCGTTCCCATGAAGATCAGCAACACCGACGGGATCGCGAAGACGAAGGCGAACCAGTCGTTGCGCTCGAACCATCCTTGTCGCGGGCGGTGGTGCGATTCGTGCAGCGCCCACAAAGGCCCGTGCATGATCCAGCGGTGCATGGCGTAGGCGAAGCCTTCCATGAACGCGATCGTGGCGAGCAGGACGAGGAGGCCGGACGCGAGGCTCATGGCCGGGCATATAGCGCGGGCGCCCCGGCCTTGCACCACCCGCGCTTCCATTCGCCGCGACGACGCATTAGCTGGGGCGCATGTCCGCCCGGCAGCAGACGTTGATGAGCCTCGCGCTGGCGGCGACGATCGTCGCCGGCTGGGCGACGCTCCATGTCGTCGGCATCTTCGTCTACGACCTGCCCGGCTCGCCGTGGCTCGTCGCCGCGGTGATCCTCCTCCAGACCTGGCTGTCGGCCGGCCTGTTCATCGTCGCGCACGACTGCATGCACGGCAGCCTCGCGCCAGGCCGACCGCGGCTCAACCGCGCGGTGGGCGCGCTGTGCGCCGCGATCTACGCGTGCTTCGCCTACCGGCGCCTCGAGACGAGCCATTTCCGCCATCACCGCTTCGCCGGCACGGCGGACGACCCGGACTTCGACGCGCGCGATCCGCGCGGCTTCGCCCGCTGGTACCTGAGCTTCTTCGCGGGCTATTATTCGCACCGGCAGCTCGCGTGGATCACGGCGGCGGCGCTTGCCTACATGGCGCTGGGCGCCGACCTCGCGAACATCGTCGTATTCTGGGCGGTGCCGGCGCTGCTGTCGTCGCTGCAGCTCTTCCTGTTCGGCACCTGGCTTCCGCACCGGCACAGCGACGACGCGTTCCCCGACCGCCACAACGCGCGCAGCGTGCGGTCCGGCTGGCTCGGCTCGCTCGTCACCTGCTTCCACTTCGGCGGCTTCCACCACGAGCACCACCTGCATCCAGCGACGCCCTGGTGGGCGCTGCCTCAGGCGAGGAAGCGCGCGGTGTAGTCGGCGAAGCGCCCGCGCACGTCGTCGGCGTCGAGGCCGAAGTCGGCGAGGTCGTAGCGGTGCGCGGCGAACGGATGCTCGCGCGATGAGCGCTCGAGATAGGCCTGCATCGGCCGGCGCGCGGGCTCGATGTCCATCCCGAGGAAATCATAGACGCGTCGCATGACGCCGAGCCAGTCGCGGTTCATGGCGTCGAAGGTGACGTCGAGCTGCTGCGACGCCGGGATCGTCTCGCGCACCGCGGTGGTGACGCGCACCCGGTGCTCGGTCTTGTGCAGCCATTCGGCGCCGATCCAGTGCGGGTCGACCTCGTCGCTTTGGACGACCATCTGGTGCCATGCGAGCGAGCAGGCCGAGCCGACGACGCTCGCGGGATCACGGTGGATGAAGACGAGCCGGGCGTCGGGAAAGACGCGCGTCAGCGCCGCTAGGTCCTGCATGTGCTGCGGCGTCTTTAGGAGCCAGGGCCGGGCCGGGTCGTCGCCGCGGAACCAGCCGGTCAGGCGCAGCAGATCGGCCATGTGCGCGTAAGCCGGCGCGGCGTCGGTCGCCTCGCACCAGCGCGCGTAGCTCGGCACGCGGCGCTGCGCCTCGATCTGCGCCCCCCAGACGCTGTTCTCGAGCAGCCCGAGCTCCTCGTCGGGCTCGAGCGCGCCGGTCGGGTGGACCGCAGCGTTGGCCGGGTTGATCCAGTTGAGCGCCCGCCACCCCCGCGCCGTGTAGGCGACGCGCGGGTCCCGCCGCCGCCGGAAGCTCGACGGCCAGGGCGTCGGGCACATCGCCTCGTAGAGCCGCAGGTGCGCGAAACGATCGTCCGACGCGAGCAGCCGGTGGAGCCGCGTCGTCCCCGAGCGCATGGGGCCGACGATCACCACAGGACGGGCGAGGGGACGCGCCCGGATCTCGGGGTGCCGGCCGAACAGTGCCTGCGCCCACAGCCGCTCCTTCAGCACCTTAAGCAGCGCCCCTTGCGCGATCATCAGGCCCATGGCGTTGAGCCTCGCTTCTTCGCGCAGCGCGGGAAGCAGCGCCCGCAACGGCTTGCGGAACCAGGGATCCCCGAAGTCGGTGAGCCCGGTCGCGCGGATCGCCGCCCGGTCGAGCGTCTCTTCCAGCAGGTCGGGCGGCGGCAGCAACCGGCGGCGCCACAGCCCGGGCAAGGCTGCGTTGGCGTGGCGCACGAGACGCGGGCGATAGGCGGTGGCGGGCGGAAGCGGCATCGCGCGAGCGTCATAGCCGACGCGCCGCGCCGCGTCAGCGTCGGTTCAGACTCGATCCGGCACCGTCACGGCGTGGGCGCGGTTGAGCGCCCAGAGGAGGAAGAATGACGAATCGGCTTTGGGCCCTCGCCGTCGGCGGCGCGCTCGCGCTGTCGGCCTGCGCCTCGCCCGAGGTGCGCATCGCGCAGCGCCTGGTGGACTACGGCTTCGACCGGTCGACCGCCTATTGCGTGGGCGACGAGCTCGAGGATCGGCTTTCGAACCGCCAGCTCAGGACGCTCGCCGACCTGGCGTCCGACCTGTCCCGCGAGGGGCGCTCGGTGCGCAACATGACGGTCCGCGAGCTCGCCGAGCGCGTGCGCCGCACCGGCGATCCGGAGCTGTTCGCGGTGCTGACGCGCGCCGGGATCGGCTGCGCGGTCCTCGGGTAGGGCAGTCGGCCCGACCGGCGCGGCGCTCGTCTAGAAGAAGAAGCTGCGCAGGCGGGCCGCGAACGGCGCGCGGGGGCGGCGGTAGCCGCCGCGCATCGCCCAACCCATGAGGCGCATGTAGAAACACCGGTCCACGGTAATCCTCTCGACAGCCGTGTGCTGCACGAGCGGAAACCACGATTCGGTTGCGGCCGTATGACGTCTAACGCCGCCCGCTGCTCGCCGCCCGCTTCTGCGCTCGTGCCGCCTTCGCCTTCGCGAAGCGCGTCGTCCGGGTACCCGGAAGGCCCGACACGGCGCGACCCTTGATCGGCGCGCGGTGCTGCTCGGGCGGCAGGCCGAGCTCCTGATTCTCCATCCGGCGGATTTCGTCGCGGATGCGCGCCGCCTCCTCGAACTCGAGGTCGGCCGCGGCCTTCTTCATCCGCTCCTCGAGGTCGGCGATGTAGGCCTTGAGGTTGTGGCCGACGAGGTTCGGCATCTCCTCGTCGCCGGTGTCGACCGTGAGGTGATCGCGCTCGGCGACGTCGGCGAGCACGTCCGAGATGTTCTTCTTGACCGTCTGCGGCGTAATCCCGTGCGCCGCGTTGTACTCGAGCTGCTTCTCGCGACGGCGGTTGGTCTCCGCGATCGCGCGCTCCATCGAGCCCGTGACCCGGTCGGCGTAGAGGACGACGCGGCCCTCGACGTTGCGCGCCGCGCGGCCGATCGTCTGGATGAGCGACGTCTCCGACCGCAGGAAGCCTTCCTTGTCCGCGTCGAGGATGGCGACGAGGCCGCATTCGGGGATGTCGAGCCCTTCGCGGAGCAGGTTGATGCCGACGAGCACGTCGTAGACGCCCAGCCGCAGGTCGCGGATGAGCTCGATGCGCTCGAGCGTGTCGACGTCGGAGTGCATGTAGCGGACCTTGAGCCCCGCCTCGTGCAGGAACTCGGTAAGGTCCTCCGCCATGCGCTTGGTGAGCGTCGTGACGAGCGTGCGGTAGCCCTTGCGCGCCGTCTCCTTCGCCTCGTGGATGAGGTCGTCGACCTGATCCTCGACCGGGCGGATGTCGACCGGCGGGTCGATGAGGCCCGTGGGGCGGATGACCTGCTCGACGAACACGCCGCCGGTCTGCTCGAGCTCCCAGCCGCCCGGCGTCGCCGAGACGTAGACCGTCTGCGGCCGCATGGCGTTCCATTCTTCGAAACGCAGCGGGCGGTTGTCGATGCAGGACGGCAGGCGGAAGCCGTATTCGGCGAGCGTCAGCTTGCG
>Ga0164290_1000559_pt1 | contig 111225 bp, 106 predicted proteins | sample Micstemetagenome_FD_108782 | JGI IMG/M metagenome (GOLD analysis project Ga0164290, IMG submission 108782) | Contaminated culture microbial community from soil near Moab, Utah, USA - Microcoleus steenstrupii SON62 (Illumina Assembly) | ecosystem: Environmental > Terrestrial > Soil > Soil crust...
CAAGGTCCAGGTTGCGGATCTTCGCCGCCTCCTCCATCGTGACCACGACGCCACGGCCGGTCGCCTCGACGCGGCCCTCGGAGCCGCCGAGCTCGATCGGCTTGCCCGTGACGACGCCCGGTACGGTGTGCCCGACCTGCATCGACACGGTGTCCATGATCCAGGCCATCACCTGGGCGTTGGTGCCGATGTCGGGCGCGGGGATGTCGGAGCGCTCGCCGAGCATCGTGCCGATCTCGGTCACGTAGCGGCGCGTCAGCTTCTCGAGCTCCCGCTTCGAGAGGAGCTTGGTGTCCACCTTGACGGAGCCCTTGGCGCCGCCGTACGGGATATTGGCCACCGCGCACTTCCACGTCATCCACATGGCGAGCGCGCTGGTCTCGTCCACATCGACGTGCGGGTGGTACCGGATGCCGCCCTTGGTGGGACCGCGCGAGGCGTTGTGCTGGACGCGGTAACCCTCGAAGACCTGCACCTCACCGTTGTCCATGACGACGGGAAAACGCACGATCAGGGACCGTTGGGGATGGGCGAGGACCGCGTGCAGGCCCTTGTCGAGGTCGAGATACTGGGCGGCAAGGGCGAGCTGCCGTTGCGCCATTTCGAGAACGTTTACTTCCTGGCTCATGAAGGCACCAAAAAACCCGCTTCAGCGAGGGAGCGGGTCCAGAATCCGTCTCAGGAGCGCGTAGAGAGGCATCGCGAGAACGCCGTTGTACACCGCTGATCCTATTGTAGCCAACAAGAAGGAGATCAGGCTGGGCGGTGGGGCCACGAACATGAGAAGAAGTTGCGCGACGATCGTCGTGACGCCCGTGACGAAGAACGCGACGACCGGGCTCGACTCGAACTCGAACGTGTTCATCGTGCCCGCCAGGAATCCGGCCACGGCCCGCGAGACGGCGTAGCTCCCGAGATTGGCACCCGCGAGTGCGCCGTGCAGCACGCCCGCAAGAAATCCCGCCAACGCCCCGCCCCGGGGGGTGGCGAAGAGGCCGAGACAGGCGGCCGAGATCATCAGGAAGTCCGGCACCGCGCCCACGATCGCGATGCGAGGGCCAACGGTGAGCTGACAACCTCCGGCCACCCAGAGGCAGACGAGGGTCACGAAGAAGAAGCGCAGCGGTCTCACTTGAGGACGTGGACCTCCCGCAGCATCCCGACGTTGACCGCCCAGTCGACCCTTGCGCGAAGCGAGCCGAACTCCTCGTCGTTCTCCACCGCGATGACGGTTCCGATTCGAATGCCGCGCGGAATCTTGTCGGAGAACCCCGAGGTGACGATCTGGTCGCCGATCTCGACCGGCGCTCGAGGATCTTGGAAGGTCAGGGACAGCGTATTGGAGTTCTCTCCGCGGAGCAGCCCGGCCGGAGGAGGATTTCGCTTGAGGTCGATCGCCCCGATCTTCAGGCTGGCGCTCGTCACGAGCAGCGCCTGGGAGCGGTCCGCCTCCACCACTTGGATGGTGCCGACCAGTCCCTCGGGAGCTTCGACCGGCATTCCGCGACCTACCCCGTGCCGGCTGCCGACGTTGAGGGTGACCCGGTTCTCGTAGGCCGCGTAGTGAATGACCGACGCCTTGATCCGCTCCTTGCCGGGGATGGGGCCGAAACCTTGGAGGGTCCGGAGGCGATCGATCTCCTGCTCCAGACGCCGCGTCTGGTCGACGTACATCTCCGCCGAGTTGGCGAGCGCTTGGAGCCGCCGGTTCTCGATCGCCAGCCGGCGCGCGGAGAAGAGGCCGTAGAAGAAGTCCCCCGTGCCGTCCGCCACGCTCTTCAGCGGGCTCGCCACGGGAGAGACGAGCGTCTGGGCGATCGACGAGATCGAGTCGACGCGCCCAGCGGTTCGGGAGTTCGTTTGGAGCCTCCCGAGGATAAAGCCCAGGACGCAAAGCCCGAGCAACAGAACGAAGTCGACCGGGCTTCCTTTGCGCTTCACGACCTGGAGGACTTCTCGAGCATCTTCCGAATGAGCGGGTTCTCGTGCATCGCCTCGACCACGAGGCCGGTGCCGAGCGCCACGCAGCTCAGCGGATCCTTGGCGATGTGCACCGGCATCATCGTCTCGCGGGCGATGAGCTTGTCCAGCCCGCGAAGCAACGCGCCGCCACCGGCGAGCACGATACCGTTGTCCATCGCGTCGGCCGCGAGTTCCGGCGGGGTTGCCTCGAGGGTGAGCTTCACCGCCTCGACGATGGCGTTGAGCGGCTCCTGGATGGCCATACGGACCTCCTCGCTCGACACCACGGCGCTTCGGGGCAGTCCGGTCACGAGGTCGCGCCCCTTGATCGTGATCTGCAGCTCCTGCTCCAGCGGAACGGCGCTGCCGATCTCGATCTTCGTCTGCTCCGCGCTCTTCTCGCCGATAAACAGGTTGTAGGCGCGCCGCACGTACGAGGCGATCGCCTCGTCGAGCTCGTCGCCCGCCACGCGGATCGATCGGGAGTGCACGATGCCGCCGAGCGAGATGACGGCGACCTCCGTGGTGCCACCGCCGATGTCAACGATCATCGAACCGGCCGGCTCGTCGACGGGCATGCCCGCGCCGAACGCCGCGGCCATCGGCTCCTCGATGACGTAGGCCTGCGTGGCGCCCGCGTTCTTCGCCGCCTCGATAACGGCGCGCCGCTCGACTTCCGTGACGCCGCTCGGGATGCCGACCACGACGGTTCGGCGGAGGAGGAAGCGGTTGCTCACCTTGCCGATGAAGTGCTGGAGCATCTTCTCGGTCTGCTCGAAGTCGGCGATCACGCCGTCTCGGAGCGGCCGGGTGGCGACGATGTGGCCGGGAGTTCGGCCGAGCATCCGCTTGGCCTCCTCGCCCACGGCCATGACCTCGCCCGTGTCCTTGTTGATGGCGATGACGCTCGGCTCGCGAAGGAGCACGCCGCGCCCACCCACGAACACCAAGGTGTTCGCCGTACCAAGATCAATGCCGATATCCCGCCCGAACTTGTGGCTCAGGCGGTGGAACAGATTCTGCCGCCCGCTATTCCTCATCACCCACCGTGTCGGGAACGACCTCGCCGCTGCTCAGCCTTTTGGCGAGCGTCTCCTGGGAAATTGCCGAAAGGACCACCGAGGGGCCCGTAGTAAAGATCACCGACTTCGTACGCCGTCCCTGCGTCGCGTCGATCAGGTTTCCTTCCTTGCGCATCGTCTGGATCAGGCGACGCATCGGGGCCGACTCGCTGCTCACGAGAGCAACGATCTTCTCGGTCATCACGTAATTGTAAAACCCCACGTTCAGCACGGCGGGTGCGGGCATAGGCTAAGTCACTCCTTGACGAGCAGGGAGTTTACACAGGTATGCCCGAACGATGCCGAGGCGTGGGGTTCTTGCGACCTCGACGGCTACTTAGCGATCGACGCCCGTCATCGAAGGGCCCGCCGCTCCGGGGCCGCCCATCGTCGCCATACCGGCCGCGCCCGGTCGACCGCCGCCAGGAACTCCAGGCGCTCCTCCACCGAACCCGGCAGGGGATCCGGCGGCACCGCCACCCTGCAAGCCGTTGGAGAAGGTGACCGCACCCGCAGGAAGCTCGAGCTTCGAGGTGACGACCTTCTGGGGCGAGGGCGGGGCAACCGGCTCACGCTTCATGAAGAAGAAGGCGATGCTCAGTCCAATGCCGATGACGGCGAAGACTGCTGAGATGATGATGTCGTTCTGGTTCTTCATCGCGCGTAACCTAGACGTTCAGACGATACCACGCCGTTCGGAAGTAACAGGAGACGTTTCTAATGGCGGAAATGTCGCACCCCGGTGAGGCACATCGCGATTCCGAGCTCATCGGCCTTGGCGATCACGTCGGGGTCCTTCTTGCTGCCGCCCGGCTGGACGATGGCGGCGATCCCCGCGGCGGCGGCGGTCTCGATGCTGTCTGGGAACGGGAAGAACGCGTCGCTCGCGAGAGCCGCCCCGTGCACCGCCTCTCCGGCCTGCTCGATCGCGAGCCGGACCGACTGCACGCGGTTCATCTGCCCCGCGCCCACTCCGAGGAGGGTGCCCGCGGTGCCGACGACGATCGCGTTCGACTTGACGTGCGGAATGACCCGCCACAGGAACTGCAGGGCCTCCATCTGCTCCGGGGTGGGCGCCCTCTTGGTGACGACCGTCCACTCGCGGCCCGGGTCCTCGTCGGAGTCCTGAAGGAGCGCGCCCCCGCGGATCGTGCGCACGGTGAGCGCCGTCTTCGCCGGAGGAAGCGGCGCCTCGAGGATTCGGACCTCCTGGCCCCATCCTTTGCGCTCTTGGAACATCCGGAGCGCGCCCTCGGTGTAGCCCGTCGCGATGACGACGTCGAGCTTGTTTCCCTTCTCCGTCATCGCCTCGGCCGCCTCCTCGTCCAGAACGCCGTTGATGGCGACCACGCCGCCGAACGCGGAGATCGGGTCGGCGGCGCGGGCGCGCCGGAACGCTTCGCCGAAGCTCGTGGACACCGAGGCGCCGCACGGGTTGCCGTGCTTGGTGATGGCGCAGGCCGGGGTCGGAAGATCCGCGACCAGCTCCCAGGCGCCGTCGGCGTCGTTCCAGTTGTTGTAACCCATCTCCAAGCCCCAGAGCTGGCGCGCGTGCGCCATGCCAGGTAGGCCCAGAGGGTCGTGGAAGAGCGCGCCGCGCTGGTGCGGGTTCTCGCCGTAGCGGAAGGGGCTGACGCGCCGGAAGCCGACGGTGACGGTCTCGGCGTACGGCGTCTCGCCGACCGCCTCGGTCAGGTATCGGGAGACCATCGAGTCGTAGAACGCCGTGTGCCGGAACGCCTTGGCGGAGAGCCGAAGCCGGTGGTCCGCGAGCGTTCCATCGCGCACGGCCTCCAGTACCGCGTCGTAGTCGCCCGGATCGACGACGACGGCGACGTTCGCCCAGTTCTTGGCGGCGGCGCGAATCATCGCCGGGCCTCCGATGTCGATCGACTCGATCGCGTCCTCGAGGGAGTGCTCGCCGGTCACCGTCTTCTCGAAGGCGTACAGGTTCACGGCGACGACGTCGATCGGAACGATTCCGGCCTCGACCATCTGGCTCCGGTGGCTCTCGAGACGCACGTCGCCCAGGAGCCCGCCGTGCACCATCGGGTGCAGCGTCTTCACGCGTCCGTCGAGCATCTCCGGAAAGCCGGTGACCTCGGACACGTCGCGAACGTTGAGCCCGGCCTCACGCAGGGCGCGGGCGGTGCCGCCGGTGCTGAGCAGTTCGAATCCGAGCTCGGAGAGCCCGCGGGCGAAGTCGAGGACGCCCGACTTGTCGGTGACGGAGATGAGTGCGCGCGGCATCAGCGAAAGCCTCCCGTAGTGGTGGTTGTCGTGGTGCCCGTCGTCGTCGCACCGGTTGTCGTCGTGGCGGTACCGCCCGTCGTCGGGCTCGCGGTCGTCGCCGTCGTCGGATCGGCCGTCGTGGTGCCGGTGTCGCCGCCGGTAGTGGTGTCGACCGGAGGCGGAGGCGGCGGTGCCTGGACGGTCACGGTGACGTTCTGTACGGTTCGGCGCCCCTTGGCGTCGATCGCGGTAAGGGTGAACGTCGTCTTTTTGTCCAGGGTGAAAGGCTGGCTACCGATGGAGGCGACCGCGGTGGGCGCGCTACCGCTCGCCTTCAACTCGACTCGCTCGGCGCCGTTCACCTGCCAGGAGATCACGACCTCCTCGCCCGTGCGAATCGTCTTGTTGTTCGCTCCGAAAGCAAGGATTCGAGCGTCGCTCTCGTCGTAGACCTCCACCTCGAACGACTTGCGCACGGTTTCGCCTACGGCGTTCTTCGCCACGAGCGTGTACTCGATGCGGCCCGTCCGGTTCGGGGTGATCTCGATCTCGCTGAGATCCTTATCGATCTCGGTGCCGGTGGGCTGCAGTACCGCCTCGGTGACAGATTGGCTGAGCTGGTAGCGCATCACGAACGGCTCACCGACCCGGATTCGCCGGCGGTCGGGCGCGAGGCGCGCGATTCGGGGACCGGGGACGGGCACCGGCGGCTTCACCACCACCTGCTGCGTCTCGTCCTTCTTCATCTCGTCCTTCTGAGCGACCGCGCGGAAGGTGACCGTGCCGTCGGTGCCCACCACGAACGTGCGCGTGCCCCGGAGTTCCGGGCCCTCGTACACGAGTTCCTCGCCGGCCATGATCGTCACCCGCCGAGCGTTCTCCGCGATCCAGGAGACCGCCACCTGGTCGCCGCGGGTGATCTGCCGAGGCTCGACGCTGAACTGGATCGTCGGCGGCTTGGGCATCATCGCAAGCCACGCACCGAAGAGAACCGCGAGCAGCACGAAAACGCCCAAAGCCGCCGGCGTGATCAGCGGTCGCTGCTCGAGCTGGGCCTGGGCGGACGAGACGACCGAAGGCGAGTCGATGCTGCGACCCGTTACCGAGAAGCCGATGAGGCGCCCACCGGAGAGAATGGAGGTGCTGGTGGGAACCGCCGTGACCTCCACGTCGCGCTGCTGACCCGGCCCGACGGCGACCTGCTCCTGGTCGAACTCGTAGGCGCAGGCGTCCTCGGGATCGCTGCCCAATAGCTGGAGCGTGTGCTCCGTGTTCCCCAGGTTCACCAGGGTGACGTCGAAGGAGTTCTGCTTGCGGTACGGCGAGACCACGCCCTTCTTGGGGTTGATCTCCATACTCAGATGGTGGAACGGCCGCACCTGGGCGACGCCCTGCACCGTGCGCTGCTCTCCGCTCTGGAGCGAACGGACCCGGACGACGAACGGGTAGTTCCCCGCAAGGCTCTCGCTCGCACGTGGGGGCTTGAAGAAAACCTTCTCCGAGTGCGTCTCCCCCGGATCGGCCGCGAATACCGGCACCGGTACCGCCTTCCACTCGGGATCGATCCCCTCGATCTCCATCTCGTAGCGGTCCTGCGAGACGCCCTTGTTGACGATCACGACGGTGATCGGCGTGGTGGCCCCAGGTTCCAGCGCCACGACATCGGGAGTGACCTGGAGGGAGAAGCTCATTAGAATCGGAGTTTAGCACCCGAGAGGCGTGATGTTCGGGCGAGTTAGGCGAGCCGCCGCTCGTCGTCCGACCTGCCGTACGTCGCCCAGAACGTGAGCCAGGCGACGAGCCCCACAATGCCGACGAAACCCTTGAGCCACTGCGGGAAGCTAGGGTTGAAGCTGAAGAACCCCTCGATCGGCGCGGCGAGGAACATCATCACCACCGACGTCGCGAGGAGGACGATGGCATCCCGCCCCACGGCGCGCAGCGCCTCACCTCGCGAGCGGCGGCCGGGACTCACCAGGGCCCAGCCGAGGAGGAGGCCCGCCGCCCCGGCGACGATCGCGCCGCTGAGTTCAGGAACTCCGTGCGGGAGGATGGACGAGAGGAGGAATCCGAGCTGACCGTTCGGCTGGACCTCGTGCGAGAGCGATCCGATCAGAGCCCCGTTCTGGAAGAGGAGCACCAGCGACAGGAGCCCAAAGCTGGACGCGCCCACGGCGCCCGCGATGACCGCGACCCGCGGATTGTTGGACGCATAGAAAGCGGTCGCGCCGAGCGAGTCCGAGGCGTCCCGATTCGGGTGCCGCCCTTCCTTCCAACTCTGGAAGTTCGACTCGTACTGAGGCGGGATGAGCACCTCGCGGGTGTCCGGCCAGACCTTGAGTACGACGAACGCGAAGACCGCCGCTCCGAAGAACACCAGGGCGGATGCGAGCACGAACGCCCGATGCCGGCGCAGCGCCTGTGCCGCGACCGCGAGGGCCTGCATGATGGCTCGACCGACGCCCTGCCGGGGCGAACGGTAGAGGATTCCGTAGGCTCGCGCGACGAGATCGTTGAGAAAGTCGATCAAGGAGGCGTTGCTCGAACGCGTCCGCACGATGGCGAGATCCGTCGACGCGCGGCGGTACAGGCGCACCAGCTCGCGCAGCTCGTCGGCGTCCAGGCGGCGCAGCGAGAGGTCGGCGCGGTCGCACAACTCCGTCAGCCGCTGCCAGTCCGCGCGTCGCTTGGTCTCGAAGCCCTGTTCGTTCATGGATCGCCGATCACGATTGTAGCGCCGGAGCTGCGTCGTGAGGGCCGGGTCGAACGTCCTAGATTTGGAGAGCGATGCCCATTGTCGCGAATCTTGATGGTTTCGGTAAAATGTTCCCCACTTCGTTCGCACTCTTTGTGCTTGCCGCCGCGTAGTGCCGTATCAGGCGGGGCACTTCGGGCGTCAAATTGCGATAAGGGTCGAACCGAAGCGCTTCCGAGGCTGGGAGCACGACAGCCGGATCCGTTCACGCCCCCGGCGTGAGAGTAGGCACCTGGATGAGCGCACAACCGCACACGTCGGATCACGATGACGGCATTCCAAGCTATTTGAGCCGTCTGACCCAGGCACCCCTGCTCACGCCCGAGGAGGAGGTCACCCTCACGCGTGCGGTTCAGCAAGGCGACACCAAGGCGCGCCAGCGGCTCATCGAGTCGAACATGCGCCTCGTGATCAACATCGCGAAGACGTACCGCAACCGCGCCATCCCGCTCGAGGACCTCATCCAAGAGGGCGCCATTGGCCTCATGCAGGCGGCCGAGCGGTTCGATCCGGAGAAGGGTTTCCGCTTCTCGACTTACGCCACTCACTGGATTCGGCAGGCGATCGGCCGCGCCATCGACAACAAGTCGAAGGCGATTCGCCTCCCCGCTCACGTCTCGCAATCCCTTCGGCGCATCGAGAAGGAGCGACTCCGCCTCGCCCGTGAGCTCGGATACGAGCCGTCGCCCGAGCAGGTCGCCGCCGCCATCGGCATCTCCGCCAAGAAGCTTCTCACCCTCCTGCAGTCGTCGCAGGAGCTGCTGTCGCTCGACATGACCGTCGGCGACTCGGGCGGCATGACCCTCGGCGGCTTGCTGCGCGACGACGGCAGCAAGGACCCTGAGAGCCTCGTCTTGAGCACGGAGCTCATCAACGAGCTTCAGCGCATCATGCTTGAGCTCAACGAGCGCGAGCAGCGCGTCATGCGGCTCCGATTCCGGCTCGACGGTTCCGAGGCGCCGCTTCAGGAGGACATCGCGAAGCAGATGAACCTGTCCCGAGAGCGCGTCCGGCAGATCGAGGTGCAGGCGATCAAGAAGCTTCGGGCGCTCGCGCAGCGCCGTCGCCTCCGCGACATGCTGAACAAGTAAGGCTGCGGCATCCGACGCAATGAGCGCCGGACCGTGCCAGCCCCGCCCGTGCGAACCGATAGACTCGCTCCTGGCAAATGGCCGAACCTTCGGCCGAGCTGAGTCGTATGCACTATTAGCTTTCAGCTAATTCTGAAAGTTCATTCGATTCAGCGAAAGTTGGTGGTATAACCACGGCGGGAAAAGGGAATGACGGTAGGCACGGACGAAAGGATCTGGACGACGGAGGGAGCGCAGAAGCGCGCCGCCGTTCGGGGCATGTTCGCCGAGATCGCGCCGACCTACGACCTACTGAACTCCCTGATGTCGCTCTCGCTCCACGGCCGGTGGCGGACCTTCGCGGTTTCGCTGCTGAGACTGAGCCCGGGCGATCACGCGCTCGACGTCTGCTGCGGCACGGGTGACTTCATGCGCCCCTTGCGCAAGGCAGTCGGCCAGGATGGGCAGGTGGTCGGTGTCGACTTCTGCGCCCCCATGCTCCAGAGAGCCCAAGCCAAGGCGTCGGAGCTCGCGCCGCACGCCTCGGGCCCGTCGCTCTCCCTTGGCGACGCCTGCCAGCTTCCCATCGCCAGCGCCCGGTTCGAAGCCGTGAGCGTGGGGTGGGGCATCCGCAACGTGCCCGACATCGATGCCGCGCACGCCGAGGTCTACCGGGTTCTCAAGCCCGGCGGCCGGTTCGTCTCCCTCGACATGGCGCGTCCGCGCAACCCGCTCATGCGGGCGATGTCGGGTTTCGTCTTCAACACTCTCGTCCCGCGCCTCGGCGCGCTCTTCGGCAAGACCCAGGCCTACACCTACCTTCCGAAGAGCACCGAGCGGTTCTGGACGCGCGAGCAGCTGGCCGCCTCGATGGCGAGGGCCGGCCTGGCCGACGTGGGCCACCGCGATCTCTTCTTCGGCAACATCTGCGTCCACTACGCCCGAAAACCAGGAGGGCGACCGGAATGACCGCATCCGCATTTACCGTTCTCACCGGAGGCCAAGTCTCCCAAGATCTCCTCGCGCAACTCGCCGAAGAGGTTCAGTTCGTCGAGGAGGAGCTGTCGCTCCAGGTCCGCTCGCAGGTGGAGCTGGTGGAGCGCATCGGTCGCCACACCCTCCAAGCCGGCGGCAAGCGGCTGCGCCCGGCCTTCGTGACCCTCGCCGCCAAGGCGACGGGTTACGACTTCGACCTCAAGCGCACCCGCCGGATCGGCGCCGTGATGGAGATGATCCACATGGCGACGCTCATCCACGACGACGTGATCGACAACGCCGCCACCCGCCGGGGCCGATCGACGGCGAGCGCGGAGTTCGGCAACACCGCCGCCATTCTCTCCGGCGACGTGCTGCTCGCGAAGTCGATGGCTTTGCTCGCCCAAGAGGATGACCTCGACCTTATTCGACTCGTCTCCGGTGCCGTGGTCGACATGGCGGAGGGCGAGGTCCGGGAAGTCGAGACTCGCGGCGACTTCGACTTGGATGAGCCGGCGCACCTTGAGGTCCTTCGCCTGAAGACGGCCAGCTTCATCGAGTGCTGCTGCGAGATGGGAGCGATGCTCGCCGGCGGGAACGCCGCCGAGCGCAAAGCGCTCCGCGACTACGGCCACCACGTCGGCATGGCATTCCAGATCGTGGACGACCTGCTCGACTACCGAGGCGACCGCCGCAAGACCGGCAAGGCGAAGGCGACGGACTTCCGCGAGGGACAAGCCACCCTCCCGCTGATCTACCTGCGCGAGCAGCTCAGCGAGGCCGAGGAGAAGATCACCCGCCGCCGCTTCGGCAACAACCCTAGCGACGACGAGGTTCGGATGATCTCCGACTGGATGGACACCCGCGGCGCCTTCGTCCGCGCCGAGGAAGCCGCCCGGGCCCACGTCGACAAGGCGGCCGCCGCCCTCGAGGTCCTGAGCCGCACGGAGACGCGCGACCTTCTCGTGACCGTCTCCGAGTACGTGCTGCGCCGAGAGCTCTAATCGCTCCCAACTCGGTCGTTCGGGTACATCTTCACCTTCGAACGACCGAGTGACCGCATGACCCCCTATCGCCTCTACCTCTTCGACCTCGACGGCACCCTCTTTCGCGGCGACGAGGTCCTGCCGCACGCCGTGGAGGTCGTCGCCGAGCTCCGGCGGCGTGGCGCGGGAATCCGCTACGTCACGAACAATTCCAGCCAGACGCGGCAGCACTTCGTCGCCAAGCTCTCCAAGATGGGCTTCGAGGTCTCGCCGGCGGAGGTCGTCTCCTCGGCGACGGGCACCGCGTCCTACTGCCGGACGGCGGGGGTGCGGAGCGCCTACGTCGTGGGCGAGCCGGGCTTGGTCCAGACCCTGCGCGAGGCCGGTGTGAGCGTCCTGAACGCCTTGGAGAACGGGCTGACCGTGCCCCAAAAGGCAGTGATGGGGGTCGACGCGGTGGTCGCCGGAATCTGTCGCCACTTCGACTACGCCCTGATGAATGGGGCGATGCAGCAGATCCGCGGCGGCGCGCGATACATCGCCACCAATCCGGACACGACCTACCCGATGGAGGGTGGCCAGCTCATTCCGGGAGCCGGGAGCATCGTGGCCGCCATCACCGCCTGCGGCGGGCAGGAGCCGTTCGTCGTTGGCAAGCCAAACCCCTTCCTCGCGGAGGAGATCCTGAAGGAGACCGGCATCCCCGCCGCCGAGACCTTGGTGGTGGGCGATAGAGACGACACGGACCTCGAGTGCGGCCGTCGCGCCGGCTGCCCGACCTACCTCGTGCTCACCGGCGTCGCCACGGAGCTGCCCCAAGGGCAGCCGGGCGGAGAGGATCTCCGTGGCTTGCTGGACTAGCGGGACGCGCAAAGTGGAGCGGCACCGCGCACGTTCCTGCGAGTCTCAGCACCCTAGAGTCGCGGACTTCAGACCGCGGGCAGCCATCCTGCCACGACATGGGCACGGCACGTCACGGCTATCCGGGGTCTGAAGCCCGCGACTCTAGGAGACTTCCTTCTCTGGGTGTTCTGCATGGCGCTCCGCTCGATGGGTTAATCACCGCAGTGGACGCAGAGGGGCCCCACCCGTTGCGTCCGTCGCGCCGTGGCGTGAGACCCCTCCGGTACGGGGAGAGACTCACCACAGAGGGCACGGAGTTTCACCCAATCCCTGTCATCCCGACCGAAGCCGAGGGATCTAACGGTAGGCACTGACTACCCTCGGTCAAGCTTGCGTCTTTGCGTGAGTCTCCCTCCCGGACGGCGCGAGGAGCGCCGGCTACACGCCTTCGCGCGTACCTGAGCTTGGGCTGTGGCCTGACCGGTAGTAGTCAGTGTCTCCGGTCAGGTCTCTCGGCTGCGCTCGGGACGACCGGGGTGTCTCGGTGCCGCGGAGATTGATCCTTCTCGAGAGAATCTACTCCCCGCTTGCGGGCGTGCCTGCGAGGCCGAGGGCCTCGGCCTCGCCCCTCATCGCTTCGATACAGTTGGCGACGTGGTCCTCAAGAGAGAGCGAGATGAGCTCAACGCCGCGGGCCACATCGTCGCGGTTCACGCCGGCTGCGAAGGCGGGAGTCTTCAGCTTCTTGAGAACGCTCTTAACCTCGACCTCGTGCACGCTTCGGCTCGGCCGCACGTAGGCGACGGCTGTGATGAAGCCGCTCAGCTCGTCGCACGCGAACAGGTGCCGCTCGAGTGGGGTGACGGGCTCCACGCCGGTCTTCGCGGGATAGTGGGCCGCGATCGCGCTGATAACGGCATCGGGAGCGCCCCGCTTTCGCAGGAGCTCCATGCCCCAGAGAGGATGCTCTTCGGGGTGCGCCTCATAATCGAAGTCGTGGAGCAACCCGGCGAGTCCCCAGGTCTCCTCGTCCTCGCCAAGCTCACGCGCGTACCAGCGGACGCACGCCTCGACTCCCAGGCAGTGTCGCCGGAGCGACTCGCTCTTGGTGTGCTCATAAAGCAGTTCGAGGGCGGCGGCGCGATCGAGCATGGGTGCGATTATAGGTGGGTCTTGTGAGACCGAAGTGGGCGATTCGTCCTATCGCCCATCGACGACGGGCTTCGCCTTGAGCTGGAACTGCAGCCGCACCTCGTACGCACGGGGCCACGGCAGCCAGACCTTGATGTCCTCGATGCCGGAAAAGGCGTACTGCTCATTTCCGGCGAAAAAGCGGCGGCCGTTGAACTGCCCATCGAAATACCGCTCGAGGTGCTTTTGCAGGTCTCGCTGGACGAAGTCGTTCAGATCCGTGAAGTCGAGGCCGTAGATCTCGTCCCGATTCGTCGAGAGGACCATGCCATAGGCGACCGGGCGGGTGAACTTGTGATAGGCGTAGTCGTTCACAAACCGGTGGAGCAGGAACTCCCGCTGGGCGACTTCACGCAGCACCGGGTCAACGTTCAGCCTTCGGGCGAGAAGGTACACGTTTGCCGCGGGCACCGCGGTGCCCATGGTGTTTCCGGCGGTGTTCCAGCCGGCGAAGCTGAGCAGCTTCATCATGCGCGCCTCTTGCCAAAGCGCCTCGAACAGTTCGGGGTCGGCCGTGGCGTCGGCCGCGAAGTTGATGTCTGCTACCGCGACGGGGAAACCTTGGTCGAGCTCGCTCTTAAGGCCGTCCAGCCACTCTCGGAACGTCTCGTCCCGTCGCTTCGGAGTGTTCAGGTAGAGGGTGTAGTCGTACTCTTCGCCGTCCGGCACCGGTCGGCCGCCGCTCGCAATGATCTGATCGTTGAGGCTCTCCTCGATCGGCTTGGACTCGTAGTTCGCGAACTTGCGCTTCCCATCGGGATCGGAGTAGGCGACCCGGACGCGCGGCACCCAGCCCGCCTGGCGGAGCAGGGCGCGGCTCACGAGGACGCTCGCGTGCTGGTCGATGCCTTCGCAGAAGTAGACCCGCGACTCCGCCTTGAGCGACTTCACGAGTTGCCGCAGACGGAGCGTCTCACCGATGTGGGGTCCGAACGGCTTGGCGTCGTCTTGGCCGATCACGAGGTAATCGATCAGTCCGTTCGCCGCGGCCTTCACCATTTCGCGCTGAACCGCGTGGTCACGGGCTCGCGCTCGCTCGTAGTCCTCCATGGCCGAGGTCGGAATCTGGGGCCGCAAGCGCTCCATCTCCTCCTTCGCCTTCGCCACCTTGCCCCGCTGCCACATGTCGCGGAGCTCCATGTACTTGGCGAGGATCAGCCGGTAGCGGGACGCAGGACGGGTCGCCGTCGGCGTCAGGCGCATCGTGGAGCTGAAAACGTACAGCTTCGTCTTCGGCCGCCTGCGACGGATCTCGAGCAGTTTCTGCAGCCGAAGCTTGGCCAACTCGTCCGACGCCTGGTGCGTGCGTGACGCGATCAGGCCCCCGTAGCAGATCATGTCCGCCGAGACGACCATGGTGCTCACGCCGTTGAGCTCCTGCGTGGAGAGCCACTGCAGGACCTCCTCGGGCCTTCCTGGATCTGTGAACCGTCCAAGGCTCGCGTACGGAGGCATGCGCAGATCCTCGCCGGAAATCTTGGCGATCATCTGCGCGAACTGCCCGGCGGCCGGACGGCTGTCCAGGGGAACGAGGAGGATCTTGTCCGCCCGAGCCGCGGCCGAGAGCAGCGCCACCATGAGCGCCGTCAACCACCTCATCACGCGTGTAAGGTACCCCTCTCCGACCGATAGGTTCCCCGCAAGATTGCCGAACTCAGAATTGAGTGCCTTAGTACGGTAGTTTTGCGACGGCTTTGGCGATCAGCGCGAGCGAGATCGACACGAGGGCCACCAGGCCGGTGCCGCAGGAGAAGCCCGCGAGGAGCACCGGCGCGTAGCGCGCCCAGTTCTCCGCTCCGTACCGCTTGGCCATGTACTTGCGCCCGATCCAAGCCCCAAAGAACTGAGGAATGGTGTTCGCCGGGTACAGACCCAACCCGCCCGCGAATCCGTAGAAGAACAGCAACGGCAACTTGAGCAGAGTGAACAGGCCGTACGTCGCTAGCCCGCCGATGGTGCCGAAGGCGATGTATGCCGGCTTGATCGCCTTGGAGAACCAACCGAGCTCCCCGTCGGCACGGGGAACGTTGATCTGCTGGATCACCGACTGCCATTGCGCCTGGATCGGCCAGAACTTCTGCGCGTATGGGAAGGAGGAGCTCGGGATGGCGCTGGAGTTCCAGAAGAACGCCCAGAAGGCGAAGGAGCTGACGAGGACGAGCGGGAACATGACCGCCTCTGCCTTGACGATGCTGGTGAACTTGGTGCCGGTGAGCTCGACTTCGCGGAATCGCTGCGCCTGGGCGCCGTGGTCCGGCAACGGAATGGGAGCGAACCAGACGTCGACGCGCTGATAGCCGGACGCGACGACGCTCGCTTCCTTCAGGTACGGGAACGAGACACCGCGGCCCGCGAGGCCGTGCATGCGCGCCGAGATATAGGAGTTGATCGGGCTCCAGATGAAGCCGAAGAAGAGCAGGATCCAGACCGGAAAGGTCGGCACGAGGACCCGGCAGATGATGATCAGCGTCGCGGTGGCCACCAGCCACGCCGCGATGGCGACGAAGATCGGCACGTCGCCGCGGCCCTTCGGCACCGTGGTCAGACTGTAGGAGCGCTCCTGTTTCAAGCGCTTCGCTTCCCGGAAAGTCTTCACCACGAGGCCGATGCCGAGGATTCCGATGGAGATGTTGACGCCGATTCCGATGGACAGCCAGAAGTCCATCTCGGTGGACATCTTGGTGATGAACGCGTCGGAGCCGAGCCGGTAGTTGGGCAGCAGGCCGGCGTGGTACAGCACCGGGTTCATCACGATGAGCGCGAACACGCTCGCCAACATCGAGCCCGCCACGATCTCGAACGGCAGCACGAACCCCATGAGGATGTTGCCGAGGGAGAAGCTCAGACCCACGACGGCCGCGGGCAGCAGGTTTTGGACGTTGGTGGTATAGTCCGCGAACGGGATGGGAAACAGCTCGAACGAGCGCCCGAACAGGGTGCCGGTCACCACCGGGATGGCGATGTAGACCACGCCGAACATCAGCCCGATCACAGTGCCGGTGGAGAAGATGCCCCAGCGCCAGCTCTCGGTTCCCGCTTCGCTGAGCGCCGTCGCGCCGGAGGCGGCAACCGGAGCGTACGGAAACGGCAGCTTCTCGACGTCGCTGGTGATACGGAAGAGCGCGTAGCCCATGCCCATCCAGCTCAGGCGCCCGCACAACTCGGTCGCGATGAGCAAGGCGATCGGCTTCCACCAATCGGTGTGCCAAAGCTCTCGATTGGCGATGGCCGGGCTGTTGGGCGAGGGAACCGCCCACGTCGGGATCTGGTCCGCGATCGGCCGCGCCGCCTGACTGGTGACGTAGTAGGCGTTCCAGACCATGTTCGACAGCGGACCGCCGCCCAAGCCACGTTCGAGGTTCACCACGGCCGTGAGCGACGTGGCGATGTAGAACAGGATGTACAGCTCCTGCTTGCGAAGGGGCTGATAGGAGCGCCGCGCGACCTCGGCGAACAGCACGATCGTGACCCACTCCGCCGCGTCGCCCACCCCCTGACCGGCCACGAGGCCGAGGTACATGCCTCCGGGCAGCATGAAAAGCGCGATGAAGATCGCCCCGATCAGCGTCTTGAGGGTGAACCCCTCCTGGAACTGCGGCTCTTCCTGCCGCGGCGGTTCCGGCAGGTCCTGGTTGTTGGGGCTCAACGCGTCGCTGCGGGCCATGGGTGGGTCCATTCTACAAGGCCTCTCCCAAGGAACGCGCATCGTACGCGGCGGCAACGCCGCAGCGACGTCATCGGGAATACAATGCCGTCGCACCGCGCACGATGCGAGCGCATTGCGGAGCAGAATACGTAGACAAAACGTAATATAAAGAGATGATCGGACGCCTGCGTGGATTGCTGTTGGAGGTCGAGGGGAACCTCGTCGTGGTGGACGTGGGCGGCGTCGGTTACGAGGTCTCACTGCCCGAGGCGGTGCTGATGCGCCTGCCCGCGCCGGGCGAGCCGGTCGACCTGCTGACCCGACAGATCTTTCGCGAAGACGCCGTGACCCTGTACGGCTTCCTTGAGTCGTTCCAGCGGCGACTGTTCGACATGCTGCTGAGCGTCCAGGGTTGCGGACCGAAGGCCGCGCTCTCTCTCATCGGACAACTCGGCGAGGACGCCGTCGCCACCGCGATTCTCCAGCAGGACACGCGGGTGCTCACGCGGGCCAACGGCGTCGGACCCAAGCTGGCCGAGCGCATCATCCTCGAGCTTAAGAACAAGATGCAGGAGGAGGCCCTTCAGCGGAAGCTCGAGGCGGCCCTGGCACCGAAGAAGAAGGCGGCGGCCCCGGCGGACGAACTCGTCGATGCCTTGCTCGCCTTGGGCTACCGCCGAAGCGAGGCGGAAGCGGCCGCGAACGACGCCCGCGAGCAGGCGGACAACGTCTCCGACCAGCTGAAGCACGCCCTACGTCTGCTCCAGCGCTAGCTGTCTAGACACATCTGGCCAAAAGCTCCGGGAAATGGCGTATCATGTTCTTGCCTGTCTAGACAGGCAAGAACATGAACCGTTTTGGCCAGCCCATCGATCGAAGCGCGGCGATGCCCGCGCACACGCAGGTCAAGGACCGCATCCTTGACCTGATTCGCTCCGGAACGTTGCGCCAAGGCGAGCGCTTACCCGGCGAGCCGGAGCTCGCGACCATGCTCGGCGTCAGCCGAATGACCGCGAACAAAGCGATCCTCGCACTCGTGGGAGACGGTTGGCTGGCCCGGGAGAAGGGGCGAGGCACGTTTGTCGCCCGCGAGGCTGAGCCAGTAGCGACCCGCCGTTGCGCCGTTGTGATTCCTGAAGACCCGGCGAGGGCTTTGGACACTCACTACTTCGGAGGCCTGTACTGGCCCATCCACACCGCACTCGAGCGACACGGGATCCGCACCGACGTTCTTCGGCTCACCGCGAATCTCGAGGCCCAGGAGGCGGAAGCCCTCATCGCCATCAACCCGCCTAAGGAGGCCATCGAGGAGCTCCTGAGATTCCAGTTGGTGAACGGGCCCGTCGTCGTGGTCGGCGCGGCGTGGGAGCACTACGGTCTCAGTGTCGTGGATAGCGACAACCTTCTCGGAGCGGCCGTTGCCGTTAACCACCTGGCCGAGCTCGGACATGAGCGCGTGATTTTCCTGGGTGCCTGTCCCGACACCTCCAACACGATCGACCGAGTCCGGGGCTTCCGGACGGCGATGAAGTCCCGCGGCCTGCGGTGCGAGGACGACGACATCCTCCTCGCCCCCACCGCATTCGGATTCAACGAGGAGATCGAGGCAGAGCTCTCTCGTCGCCTCACCGGCGCCAACGCGCCGACGGCCGTGTTCGCGGCCGGCGCGTTCTTGGCGCTGCAGACCCAAGGGCTCGCCCATCGGCTCGGACTGACCGTTCCCGAGCGACTCTCGGTCATCGGTTACGACGATCCGGAGTACCTCCGAATCGCCTATCCCGCCATCTCCACCGTGCGGCAACCGCTGGCCGAGATGGCAGAGGTGGCGTGCGATCTCGTGGTGGCTCAACTTCGCTCGGGCGACCCTCGCCCAGAGCGCCGACTTCTCGACCCTACTCTCATCATTCGCGGCTCTACCGCACCACCGATCGATCATTCCAACGGAGGAATCATCCAATGAAAAAGGCCTTTACGCTCATCGAGCTGCTCGTCGTCATCGCGATCATCGCGATCCTCGCCGCCATCCTGTTCCCCGTCTTCGCCCAAGCGAAGGCCGCGGCCAAGAAGACGCAGGGTCTGGCTCAGATGAAGCAAGTCGGCACGGCCGCGCAGCTGTACCTGGGTGACTCCGACGACACCTACCCCGTCGTGAACCGCACCTACGTTCCTTCGGGATGGGGCATCCAGACCGCGTTCCAGCTTCCGAGCTGGCTCGCGCATCTGCAGCCGTACACCAAGAACACGCAGATGCTCTACGGCCCGTCGGCGCGATACAACCAGGTCACGGACAACGGCTCGAACATCAACCTGATGCTTCCCGGCTTCACCGGTTCCTGGAACAACAACCACCCGAACCCGCCAGGAACGCTGCGAATTCCGACTCGCAGCCTCGGTGCGAACGAGTTCATCGTGCACCGCCTGAACGCGACCTTGCCCGAGGTCTCGACTCAGACGCCGATCGCCGTCAATGCGTCCTCGATCGCCCAGTCCTCCTCAACGCCGTTCATCGCCGACTGCACGACGGTTCTCTTCAACGGAACCGACCGCATCATGGCCTCGAACTTCGACAAGGCGTTCTGGATGGTGACGAACGAGATCACGACCGCCACGAACCCGGACTCGCTAAACGTCACCTACTCCCGCTACACCGGTGGTTCGGTGGTGATCATGGCCGACACCAGCGCGAAGTGGCGCAAGCAGAACTCGATGGGCTTGGACCGCACGCGGAACACGGCTCTCCCTGCGAAGCTCCGCTGGCAGCTCCCCCTCGACCCGATCGAGGACGATCGGCTGCAGTAGTTACGGGAAGACCGACACACAAAGAGGGCGGGCTCGTAAGTCGAGCCCGCCCTCTTTGTCGTTGTCGAATGCGTCAGTTTCCGCCAGGAGGAACCATGTTCTTGTTCGCTTCATCGAGTTGGCGCTGCTGATCCGAAGAGAGATTGGGGGCTTTCCCCGCCTCCGCGCCCCCGGTCACAGGAGCCGCGCTCGCGCTCGGCGTTGCCGTCGAGGCAGGCGCCTCAGGCTCCTTGCTGCCGCAGGCCGCGACAGCCAACACGACGGTGATTAGGCTCAGAACATGGAGCAATTTGGGCATAGCTCGAATCTACCATGCCTGACTAGAGTTATCAAGGACCTGTCTAGACAGCATCTTCCACCTTCTGCCTCGCCAGGGCAGTCCCCTGGCAGCCTTCAGCTCCGACTGCGTCATCGTCCGCCCCGGACCGGCAAACGCGATCGACCGCGGAAACTCCGTTCGGTGGGCGCTTGCCGTGGACGACGGCATACTTGTCGGCTCTATGGCGTTGCGCGCGGGGATCGGCAGTTTATCGATGCTGGATCTGCCTTGAGAGCGAGACCATGCGAGAGGACGCCGATCCCCCAGCCGAGGATGGGATAGATCGCCCAAGCGTGGCCGCCTCCAACGACGTTGAGCACGACCAGCAGAATCGAGACCAGAACGTACGGACCGAGGTGCCAGTAGAAGCCGATCTGGGCCTCTCGCACGGCTCGGTCGTGCTCCTCGCGCTCCGCAAGTTCGGCCTCTGCGCGAGACACCTCCTCCGGACTGATGCCCGACTCGGCGGCGACGGCGAGGAGCGCCTCGCGGCTCAGGCCGTGCTCGGTGTTGCGGCGTAAGGCGTGCGCCAAGATCTGCTCCGCCTCGGATTCGCTGTAGAACTGTCTCATCGTTCGTCTCTCCTGTCATGGGCGCGCACCCGCGCCTCGATTTGGCTCAAGGTCTCTTGCAGTGCCTTCAGATCCTTGGGGCTCATGCCGCTAAGGGTGTGGTCCGCCAGCATCACCGCGGGTGGGATCGCGGCGCACATGCGCTCGCGACCGGCTTCCGTCAGCACGAGGCGGTGGCTCCGCCGGTCGGACCCGGCTCGCCTCTCCAGCAGGCCCTGAACCACCATCCGGTCCACCACCGACGTGATCGTCGCCCTCTCGAGAAGCAGCCGGTCCGCGAGCGCGCTCGGCGCGAGCCCTTCGGGTTCCTCGGCGACGACGAGCAGAGTCCGAAACTGCGCCTGCGATAGTCCGTGCGGCCGGAACTCCCGGTCGAACACGGCCGCCATGCGCGTGCCGATCCTCATCATCGCGGTACAGATCTCCGACGCGAGAAGGCTCTCCATAGTTAGAACTCTAACTATACGATACTTTACAGAAGCGCAGGGTTCCCGAAGATCATGTACAGTAATGTCTACTAATCTTGCCGTTCTGGCGTAGGAATAGCGTGGCCTTTGCGCCACGGGAACCGCTCATGCCGATAAACTTCAGCGACATCTCCCGGACTGTGATGCCGGCGGAACGCAACATGGCCCGCAACGAAGACCTCAACCCGCAGGAACACCCAGGAGACCGTCCCCTCGAGCTCTCGCTCCGTCCGAAGCGACTGGGCGAGTTCATCGGCCAGGACTCTCTCAAGTCCAACCTGTCCGTGTTCTTACAGGCGGCCCGCCAGCGGCAGGAGCCGCTCGACCACGTGCTGCTGTACGGCCCTCCCGGGCTGGGCAAGACGACGCTCGCGCACATCATCGCCAACGAGATGGACGCGCCGATCCACATCACCTCCGGCCCCGCGATCGAGCGCCCGGGCGACCTGGTCGGCATCCTCACCAATCTCGAGCCCGGCGCGGTCCTGTTCATCGACGAGATCCACCGGATGAGCCGCGCCGTCGAGGAGTACCTGTACCCGGCGATGGAGGACTACAAGGTCGACATCATGCTGGGCAAGGGACCGGCCGCCACCTCGGTTCGCATGGACACCCCAGCGTTTACCGTCGTCGGCGCCACCACCCGGCAGGGTCTGCTCACCGGCCCGCTCAGAGACCGGTTCGGCATCATCTCCCACTTCCAGCTGTACGGAACGGACGCGCTGTACGAGATCGTGGTCCGCTCGGCGGGCATCCTCGGCTACGAGATCGATCCGAGCGGCGCCGAGGAGATCGCCCGCCGCAGCCGAGGTACGCCCCGCATCGCCAACCGCCTCCTCCGCCGCGTGCGCGACTTCGCCCAGGTCGCCGACCTCCCCGCCATCGACGCGGCGATCACTGGCAAGGCGTGCGAGGCGCTGGAGATCGACTTCCTCGGTCTCGACCGAATCGACCGCACCCTCCTGCGCGTGATGATCGAGCGATACCGCGGCGGCCCGGTTGGAGTGGAGACGCTCGCCGCAAGCACCGGCGAGGACTCCCAGACCATCGAGGACGTGTACGAGCCGTACCTGCTGCAGGCCGGACTGCTCCAGCGCACGCCCCGAGGCCGCATGGCGAGCGACCTCGCCTACCAGCACCTGGGCATCAAGCCACCCAAGCGAGCCCCCGAGCCCTCCCTCGACTTCGACGCGGAGAGCTAATTCGGGAGTGCGCGACCGTGGTCGCGCACTCCCAAAGGGATTACAATCGGTGCATGCCGAGCACGCTCGCGCTTGCCTTGATCCTCTGCCAGGAACCCCCGGCCGTCCGGATTCCGCTCACCCTCTGCACGCCCGTGGCGTCCGACCTTAGCCAGGTCGGAGATCAGGTGCTGTACCAGGTCACCGAAGACACGGCGCTCGAGGGGATCACGATTCCCAAAGGGACCGCCGCCGTCGGGCGAGTCCGGCGGCAGTCGAAGAAGGTGGCGTTCAGCTTTGGGCGGACCATCCTCAAGGGCGACTCGCCGTTCGCCTCGCCGCACGCGGTCATCAGCGTGACGGCGGAGTGGCTCATGCTGCCGGACGGCCGTACGGTCACCCTCGCCATTGAGCCCGCGCCACGCGAGGACGACCTCTACCAGCGGCTGAAGATCACCGGGGAGTTCTGGCCCCAGCGAACCATGGTGCCGCCCCGGCCGATCACGGCGCTCTCCGAGGAGGACCGGCACGAGTGGGATCGGCTTCTCAAAGTCGCGACGGATCGACGGCTCTCCGTCGGCCGACTCGCCGGCAGCAGAGACGGGAACGAGCTGCTGCACAACTCGCTGTCGAGCATGCGCGACGTGCTCGCCATTCGGCAGACCGTAGAGTTCGCCGACCGACACGGCCCCGACCGACTACGAGCGGCGGCCGAGGCGCTGCGGAACCACAGTCCGGCCTCGCTTCGCGCGGACAAGGCGACCCTCACGACTCTGGGCCTGACCTTCGCCGCCGCGGTCGAGCTGAGCAACCTGTATGGCCGGGCCCACCGCGGCATCCGTGGCTGGGAGCGCAAGAAGCAGATCGCGATCCACCCGGGCGTTCAGATGGAGGCGCGGGTGCTCGAGATCGAGTCGCGCTGACGTCCGGGGCGCAATCCTAGGCCTCTTCCGTCTCCGGAACGCAACGCTCGTCGTATTGAATAGAGGACCCATGTTCGCCAACAAGGCTCGGCAGTACCCAAACCTCGTGACCTACCTGCACCACGTGGCGCAGCGAAAGGTGGAGACGCCCGCCGGGCGTCTCTCCGTTGCCGCCGGCGTCGGCCTGGCCTCGTCGTGGGCGGCGGTCGCCACCGTGGGCGCGCTCACCCACGCCGCTTGGCTTGCGATCCCAGCGACGGTGGTGGCGCTCGGCCTCGCGGGGGCGATGCGCGACAAACCCCGTGCCCTGGATGCGCCGGACCAGTTGAGGCTGGACGCTCAGGAAACCGCGACGGTGATGCGAGAGTGCCTGGAACGCCGGCGTCTGCACCGCGATCTGGACACGGCATCCCTGACGCTCCTCGAAGAGTGCGCGCGCCACTGGCATCGGGTGAACCAGGTGTTCTCGTCGCCGTTCTGGCAGGACGGTCTGCTTCCCGTGCACTACCACGCCGCGAGGGACCAGGCGCTCCGCTCGGCCGAGGCCGCGATGGACGAGGTGATGGTGCTGTACCGGCCGTGCCTTCCTTCCGAGGTCAAGGGGCGAGACGCGATGGACTACGTGGAGGAGGCGCTGGAGCAGTACGTGTTCCGTGGCGGCACGCAGGGCAACGTCCCCCCGGCCTTCGTTCCCGCCCGCGAGATCGCCGAGAAGCTGCGCGACCTCGCGAACGAGGCGGAGCGAATCAGCGACGACCTTCGGCACGACCCGAGCGTGGCCGCCCAGACCGCCCCGGGTGGCACCCTCGACCTCTCGCTCGGCGAGCTTCGGGCGATCCGCGAGGCGGAGGAAGAGCTTCGTCAAAACCTTCGCGGCTGAGCTTCCTCCGCGGACGCGACGTATCTACATGAGTGGAGGGACTCGCCCAGACGGCACTTGATGCGCTGCGGACGCACGGGGAGATCGCCCTCCTCGTCGTCTTGTTCCTCGGCGCGATGGGAGTGCCCGTCCCGGCAACTCCCGCGATCATCGCGATGGGCGCGCTCGCCCGAGCGGGCGACGTGGCGATCTGGAGCAGCGTCCTCGCCGCCATGGTGGGCACGAGCCTCGGCGACGGCGCGAGCTACGCGATCGGGCGTCGGGGATTTCCCGGCATCATCGAGCGGCTTCGGCGCCGAAAGGCTTGGCGAAAGGCCGAGGCCAAGTTCTGCGAGAACGCCGCCACTTCCCTCTTCTTCTCGCGTTGGCTCGTGACTCCGCTCGCGTTTCCGATGACGCTCATCGCGGGCGGGGAACGGTACCCTTTTCCTCGATTCCTCCTCTGGTCGGCGCTGGGTCACGTCGTCTGGGTGATGGCCTACGGTGCCCTCGGGTACGCCTTCGCGTCCGCTTGGCCACGGGTCGCGGGCCAGGTCCAGAGCTATGCGCCTTGGATTGCCGGAGCCGTCGTCCTCGCAGTCGCAGGCGTCGTGGTGTGGCGTCAGCGGGCGCCCCGCTCGACACCCGAACCGGACGCTTGACGCCGCGCGTCAAGCTGGTACAACCGGAACGTCCCCATGCGCCTCCTCGCTCGCCTCGCGCTGCTTTTCCCTCTCGCCTTCGCCGCGTCGTGCACCTCGTCGGACGCCAAGGGGAAGGTCGTGCTCCGAGTCTCCAACTGGGGTGGGGCGGGTGACGACAGCGAGTACGACAAGCTCGTCCAGGAGTTCTACCGGGAGTTCGAGCGCACGCATCCGGGAGTCGAGGTCCGGATCGAGGGAATCCCGGGCGAGTACGTCCAGAAGATGATGCTGAACTTCGTCGCGGGGACGGAGCCGGATGTGATGACGGTGGACGCCTCCAGCGCGGCGATCTTCGTCAACAACGGAGTCCTTCGCGACCTCACGCCCTTCGTCGAAAAGGACAAGAACTTCCGCATCGACGACTACTTTCCGAATGTCGTGGACATCGGCCGGCGGGGTAAGGAGCTGTACATGATCCCGGGCGACTTCACGCCGATGGTCCTGTACTACAACAAGGATCTCTTCGACGCGGCGGGCGTTCCGTATCCCAAGCCGGGATGGAACTTCGAGGAGTTCCGCCGCACCGCCAAGGCGTTGAGCGATCCAGCCAAGAAGCAGTACGGTCTCGCCTTCAGCAACTGGATGCCGGGCTGGGTGATGTGGCTGTGGAACAACGGCGGCGAAGTGCTTTCGCCGGACGGCAAGCGCGCCAAGGGCTTCTTCGACTCCCCGGAGAACGTCCAGACGATCACCTACCTGCGCGATCTGATCAAGACCGACCAGGTCGCCCCTTCACTCAGCGAGGCCGCCTCGCAGGGCGTCGACCTCTTCGCCAACGGCCAGGCGGCGATGACGGTGATGGGGCACTGGGCTTTGGTGGGCTACAAGAACGCGCCCAAGGGCAAGGACGGTAAGCCGAAGATCAACTGGGAGCGGTTGGGTGTCATCGGCCTGCCTCACAACACCCCGAAGTCGCACACCGTCATGTACGAGGCGGGCTTCGGGATCACCCGGCGCGCCAAGAACCCCGAGCTCGCGTGGGAGTTCATCAAGATGTGGACGGGCTACCGGCTACAGAGCCAGTACAACATGTCCGGCATCGCCGTCTCCGCCCGGAAGGACGTGGCCAAGGAGCGCGCCGCCGACCCGATCGAGCGGCAGTTCCTGCCGATCATCCCGAGCGCTCGGCCGCCCGCAGGGGCGCGCATCGAGGGGTACGAGATCGTGGAGAAGCACGGCAAGAATGCTCTCGACCGCGTGCTGAACAACGACGTGGACGTGCAAGCGGCGCTCACCGACGCCGCCAAGCGCATCGACCAAGAGTTTGCGAAACGGTAATCCGAAGAGCCTCGACTGGACGAGTGGACCGCAGCGCGTAGGACCCGTCGACGACCGATGACGCCTCGTAGCTTCAAGCCTCAGCGCAGCCAAGCCGTCACTTTCGGCGTGCCGTACGGCATGTTCGGCGGCGCGGCCATCTTCAGCGCCGCGATGCCGTTCCTCGACGTCGATCGTCGTCATCCCGGACTCGTATGGTTTGTCGCGATCTCCGGCCTGCTGCTGTTCGGCGGTCTCACGGGAGTGACCGCGTGGACGCACCTCCGAACGCGCGGCACGTTCACGGTAGACGACGAAGGGATCGCCAGGGACAACGGCACCATCACGCGCGTCGCGTGGGCCGACATCCAGTCGGTGGACTACGAGCGCGCGAAGTCGGCGGGAGGATCGATTCGGACGAAGGACGACCGGACACTTTACGTGCCGTTCCAGATGCTGCAACAAGGGAGCGAGCTTCGCCAGATTGTCGAGGCACGGACGGCGAACCGGCCGGCAGACGCCGCCCGGCTCGCGATTGATCGCGACTTCCGGCTCCGCGAACGCAAGCTCTTGACCGCGATCACGATTTTCGGGCTGCTGTTCTTCCTCGTGCTCGGCGTCGCCGGGATGGCCGCCGCTCAACGAAAGGGGATCGATCCGTGGCTGCAACTCGGCCCCTTGGCGCTCATGGTTATGTGCCTCGGATTGGTCGCGGTCCACGGCGCGACCCGTACCGTGCGGCTCGAGCCCCACGCCATCGTCGATCGGGGAGCGATCGGACGCAGGGAGCTTCCGTTCGACGAAATCCACACCATCCAGCTCGACACCTCCCGATCTCGGCAGGGAGTGTTCGAGCGAATGGAAATCCATGGAAGCCGGGGCAAGCTCCTCCTCGGATCGACAATCGAGGACTTTGCGACCTTGCGCGACGCGATCCTCGCCCGTTGCCCGCAGGCGAGGATCGTCGATCAGCGCGAGCGGGCTTAGCTCCGCTTTCGACGGCGTCGCGCGAGAGCGACGAGGCCGACGCCCACAGCCGCCAAAGTGCCGGGCTCCGGCACGGCCTGAACGCGAACGTCCATGAACACTGGAAGGTGGCCGCCCGATGGCGTCGCGACGTTGATCAGCGACTGCGCGATCGAAGCGCCGACCATGCTGTTGCCCGTCGTTCGGAGGGTCGAGTTGAAGCTCGTGCCGTCGTTCCCCCACACTCGGTAGGAGTGGTTGGGGTCGTTCCACGTCGTCGTGCTGTACGGCTTAGACCGGTCACCGACGTAGTCGAGGCCGACGCCGTCGAAGAGGCTCGCGCCGCCGAGCAGGAAGTCGTAGCGGCTGTCCATGCCCCCCTGCCCGCTCGGGTCCTGCGTGTGGACGAAGCGGTACGCGTCGTTGTTGTCCCAGCTTCCCGGCGTGTTGATCGGGTCGAAGAATCGACCCCGATTGTCCGTCGCAGAACCCGTGAGCGTTTGGTACGGCTGCTGACTAGACGACTGCATGTTGAAGTCGCCGCCGAGGATGAACTCATAGTTCGAGCCGAGGGAGTTGGCGTTTTCGCGAATGCGCTGCGCCTCGATCTGGCGCCGCTGCACGTCCTCGCCGGAGCCGCCGGACTTCATGTGCACGTTGTAGAGCGCGAGTCGGCGCGAGGCGTCGGGATCGCCCACGAGGCCGACGTCGAGCCGGTAAGTGTCGCGCGGCTGGTTGGTGTCGCTCGTCGAGCCGGTGGCGATCCGCAGGGGATCGCCGAAGGTCGTCACCTTCGAGCTGCGGTAGAAGAACACGGAGTCGTTCGTGGCGTTGAGGGTGCCGAACTTCGCCACCCAGTCGCCGGGCGAGCCGGTCGCGGAGTTCAGCGCGTTGACGAACTCGCCAACCGCCGCGCTGCTCCGAAACTCCTGTCCGAGGATCACGTCGGGCGACATCGAGCGCCCCTCGAAGCTGCCGTACACCGCGTTCTGAATATCCGCGGCGCGGCCTCCGGCATAATTGGACACATTCCAGGTCGCGATTCGAACCTGCTGCGCCCCGGCGGACGTCGACAGGATGCTCAGTGAGACGGCGACCAGGCCGACCGTTACCTTTCTCCGGTTTCCATGAAGCATGATAGGCACCAACGTACGGCCTTAGACGGCACTTCGGAGCCGTCCGGACGTACTGGTGGGAAGAGTTTTCTTCCCCAAGGCTCTCGGCGCGAGCGCGGGAACCCGATCGGGTGGGCGTTCGTGGGGCCGGCGCTGATCCACCTGCTCGTGTTCGCGCTCTTCCCGATGGGGTACGCGCTGTACCTGAGCTTGTTCAAGTGGCAGCTCATCAAGCAGGACGCCACCTTCGTCGGCCTCAAGAACTACTTCATGGCGTTCGCCGAGCCGCCGTTCTGGAACGCGATGTGGAACTCGTTCCGGTACGCGCTGCTCAGCGTCCCCGCGGGCATGGCGGTGGCGCTGCTGGTCGCCATCCTCGTTAACCAGAAGCTGCGCGGCATCACGATCTTCCGCACCCTGTACTACATCCCCGCGATCTCATCCGGCGTGGCCATCGCGATGCTGTGGCAGTACGTCTTCCTGCCGGAGACCGGAATGCTGAACACCATGCTGCTCGGCACGTTCGGCAAGGAAGGGTGGATGATGCCACTGCTCCGCCCGTTCGGCGTCGCCCCACTCGAGAGCATCGACTTCCTGAACAAGACGCAGTGGGCGATGCTCGCCCTTGCATTCATGTCCATCTGGACCGGCCTTGGGCCGCGGATGGTGCTGTTCCTCGCCGGCCTCATCGGCATCCCCGCCTCGTTGTACGAGGCGGCTTCGCTCGACGGCGCGTCGAAGGCGCGGCAGTTCTGGTCGGTGACCCTGCCGATGCTCGCGCCGACCTCCTTCTTCGTGCTCATCACCAGCACGATCGGCGCGATGCAGGTGTTCACGCCGGTGTACATGATGACCAAGGGCGGCCCCGAGGACTCGACCGACGTGGTGGGCTACCACATCTTCAGCGAGGCGTGGGTGAACTTCAACACCGGCCTCGCATCGGCGAAGTCGTTCGTGCTGCTCGCCGTCATCGTGCTGATCTCGGTCTTCCAGTTCCGCCTGATGAAGAGCCAGATGCAGGGGTACAGCGCAGGATGAAACGCCAGCTACCGAATCCAGAAGGCAGCGGGGGCGGACGAGCGAGTTCTCGTTCCGGCAGCCGGACTCAATTAGGCGTAAACGATCGATGAACTTCGGCACCCTCGTCAAGAACACCGTCAGCTACGCCCTGCTGATCGCGCTCGCCATCTTCCTCATGGCGCCGTTCGTGTGGATGGTGCTGATCTCGCTTCACCCGAGCAAGACGCCGATTCCTCCGCTGGCGGAGATCCTGCCTCGCGGTGATCAGGGCCAGTTCGCGCCGCAGGTGAAGAACTACGACTTCGTGCTGAACCACCCGACGCTGCCAGTCTCGCGGTTCTTCCTGAACTCGGTGTTCGTAACGGTCGCCGTCGTCCTGGGCCAGCTCTTCGTTTCCTCGCTCGCGGCTTACGGCTTCGCCCGGACGAACTTCCGGGGAAAGGAGTTCGTGTTCGCCCTGTTCCTCGGCTCCCTGATGTTCGCCGGACCGGTCACGCAGATCCCCGTCTATCTCATCATCCGGAACCTCGGCTGGCTCGACACCTACTGGGGCCTCATCGTCCCCGGCGTCTCCAGCGCCTTCTCGGTCTTCTTGCTGCGCCAGTTCTTCATGCAGATCCCGGCCGAGCTCGACGAGGCGGCGCGCATGGACGGCGCGGGCGACTTCCGCATCTACTGGAAGGTCATTCTCCCGCTCAGCCGCGCCGCCCTTGCCACGTCGGCGGCGTTCTCGTTCTTCGGCGTTTGGACCGACTTCTTCGGGCCGCTGATCTACACCAACAGCACCGAGATGCGCACCCTGGAGGTCGGTCTATCGATCTTCAAGAACTCGTACGGCGGCGGCAACTGGCCGCTGCAGATGACCGCAGCCGTCATCGTGATGACGCCGCTGCTCATCGTCTTCCTCTTCTGCCAGCGCTACTTCACCAAGGGCATCATGCTCGGCTCCATAAAATAACCAGCTAGCGCAACGGTTTGGCGCTGATTTAGACTCCTCTCTGCCCGGACAATGTCGCCTGGGCAGAGCACCATGTCCAAGCCTCAGAACTCCCCACTTCCGAACTCCCGGGCGGACGGCATCAGCCGCCGCGACTTTCTCGTGGGTGCCGCCGCCGGCACCGGTCTTCTCGCCTTGGCCGGCTGCGGCGGAAGCACGGCTTTTCGGCCCGACGTCGACGAGACGACGCTGACCGTCCGGTACGCGGAGCGAACGCTCGGTGGAGTGAGGGTGCGAACGCGAACGTACAACGGCACCATTCCCGGCCCCACGATGCGAACGGCACCGGGCCGCACGATGCGGGTGAAGGTGATCAACCAGTTGCCGCCGAACGGCACCAGCAACGGCGGCGGAGGGGGCGGCGGCCACGCGGCTGAGGTCGAGAACACCAATCCGCACAACTTCAACACCACCAACGTGCACTTCCACGGCATTCAGGCGCGACCTCACCTGTTCGAGCCGCAAGGCACCACGAACCCCTCGGCCAAGATGGTCTCCATCGAGCCGGGCGAATCGTACACGTACGAGTTCCGGCTGCCGAACGACCACCCCTGTGGTCTCCATTGGTATCACCCGCACCACCACGGCTCGACGGCGGTTCAGGTCGCGGGAGGCATGGCGGGCCTGATCGTCATCACGGGCCCGATCGACCAGGTGCCCGAGATCGCCGCCGCTCGCGAGGAGTTCCTTGCCCTCCAGACCGTCCGTCTCGACCCGAGTGCCGACGACCCAGACCTATATGTGCTCGAGCCCCTGGAAGGCAAGACGCCGGCAGAAGGCGGGTTCAAGCTGCACGGCCACGCGAAGCTGATGTACCTGCTGAACGGCGAGGCGATCGCCTGGCGCGGCCCGGAGCACAACGCTCCGGTGCAGTCACTGGGGACGGCCAACATCGAGATGCGGCCCGGCGAGGTCGTGCGGTTCCGGATGCTCAACGGCACGGACGAACAGCTGATGCCGATCGAGCTCGACGGGCACGAACTGCACGTCATCGGTTGGGACGGCGTGAACACGCTCGCCCCGATGCCTCAGCAGGTCGTCGAAGTGGCCCCCGGGAACCGTCTGGAGTTCTTGGTGAAGGCGAGTCTCACCCCCGGAACCTACACGCTCAAGCAGAACCCGGTGACCGGCCAGCAGTTCGAGGACAGCAACGGCATGCCGCTGGCGACGATCACCGTCCTCGGGGATCCGATGGACATGGCGCTCCCGACGTCGTTGCCAACGCCGACCCGCGAGTACCCGGTCATCCAGTCGAGCGACATCGCGGCGACCCACAACGTGCGCCTTGAGACGCTGGTGCCGTACGCAAACCACCTGACGGGGATCGCGTTCACGATGAACGGCCAGATCTACAGCGAGACGCGCGTCGATCACACCTCCGCCCGCGGAACCTGCGAGGAGTGGACCATCGAGGCGGTGCGAGAGGGCCACCCGTTCCACCTCCACGTGAACTCGTTCCAGGTGATCGAGGTGAATGGCCAACCGCTGGACACGCCTTTGGTGAAGGACACCGTTTGGGTGCCGAAGGACGGCAGCGTGAAGATCCGCGTTCGCTTCGTGGAGTTCGCGGGCAAGACGGTCTACCACTGTCACATCCTCAACCATGAGGATCTGGGCATGATGCAGAACCTGCTGATCGTGTAGCCACTAAGCGCCCTGTCGTAGCGGGGCCGGATCCGAATGCAATACGATGGCGGCGTGGTCACCCTCGCCGCCTTCTTGCTCGCCGCCAGCGCCCCCGTCCCGCTGATCATTGACACGGACATGGACCTGGACGACTCGATGGCGATCCTCTTCGCCCTGCGAGACCCCCGAACGGACGTCAAGGCGATCACCGTGTGCGGCAACGGATTCTGCCAGCCGGCCTTCGGGGTCCCGAACGCGATGCGGCTGACGCAGGTCGCGGGCAAGCCGCGGCTACCGGTGGCGTACGGCTCGGATCGCTCGCTCTCACCGGTTGCTGACTTCCCGATGCCGTGGCGCGTCTCGGGCGACGAATTCTTCACGAAGTCTTTGAAGGCGAACCCGAATCCGCCGTCCTGGCTCGACGGCCCCGGGCTCATCATCGACACGCTGCGTCGCAGTCCGCGGCCAGTCGACATCCTCGCCATCGCGCCGCTGACCAACGTGGCGACGGCGCTTCAGCGAGATCCGAGCATCCGGCAGAAAATCCGCGCGATCTACTTCAGCGGCGGCGCGGTGGATGGAGCGGGCAACGTCTTCGGCGAGGCCCAGGGCGTGGCGCACCCGAATTCGGAGTGGAACGTCTTCCTCGACGCGACGGCGGCCTCGGCCGTGCTCAACTCGGGGGTCCGCGTCATCATGGTGCCGACCGACGCCACGGACAAGCTCCCCCTGCTGAAGAGCGCGCTGAAGCGACTCAAGCGCCCCACCAAAGACCCGGTTCAGAAGGTGATCGTGGAGGCCGCGGACGTGTTCTACGCGACGGTCAAGGGAACGCCCCGCTACTGGGACCCGGCGGCGGCGGTTCTGCTCTCCCAGGATTACGGCGCCGCGATCGTCCGCCACGGAAGCTTCGCCAAGAAGGCGCGGCGGACCCGAATCTCGGTGGAACTCAACCCCGGGCTCAACTACGGACGAACCCGGCGAAACGAGAAGGGGGCCTGGGTCGAGGTGGTCGGCGGAGCCGATCTTGCCTCGTTCGAGAACACCTTCTACCGCATCCTTAACAGGATTTGAGCAATTGCCAACGATTCGACGTTATCCGTTTAAGCTTGCCCCCTAAACTTGCGACGCGCGGAGGGAGACCGCAGATGGGAGCTTCCATGAATGATTTTAATTTGATTACCCTGCGGTGCGCGGGAGAGAGCGTCCGATGATCGATACCAGGCTCACCCGTCGCGACCTCCTCGCTGCAAGTGGCGCTACCCTCCTCGGCGGCTCGTTCCTCGGCACCCTCGTGGGCTGCGGCGGCGGCGGATCCGGATTCAATCCGCTCGTCGACTCGTACGACATTCGCGTCGGCTACTCGACTCGCCAGATGGCCGGCGTCACCATCCGCACCCGCACCTACAACGGAATCATTCCGGGACCGGTGATGGTCACGCGCCCCGGCAGAACCCTGCGCGTTAGGGTCATCAACGAGCTCCCGCCCAACCCTCCCCCTGCGGACGACGGCAACGGTGGCGGCGGCGGCCACGGCATGACCAAGCAGGGCCCGAAGGCGGGCGAGATGAACCCGAACAACCCGCATCGGTTCAACTCCACCAACCTTCACTTCCACGGCATGGACGTGAAGACCCACCTGTTCGAGCCGATCGGCACCTCGAACCCGAACGCCAAGTTCATCGAGATCGAGCCGGGCGAGACGTACACGTACGAGATGGCACTGCCGCCGGACCACCCGACCGGCTTGAACTGGTACCACCCGCACCTCCACGGCTCGACGGCCACCCAGGTGTTCAGCGGTATGGCGGGCGGCATCATCGTCCTCGGCGCCATCGATGAGGTCCCCGAGATCGCGGCCGCGCGACAGGAGATCATGATCGTCCAGTCGCTCCGGGTCAACCAGTCCAAGGACGACCCGAACATGTACGAGATGGAGCCGATCGCGGGCAAGGGTCCGGCCGAGGGCGGCTTCAAGACGAACGAGTTCGACAAGACGATCTTCACCCTCAATGGCTTCGATATCGGCTGGAAGGGACCGGAGCGCTCGGCACCCGTGCAGCCCCTCAACTCCCAGCAGATCGAGATGCGGCCGGGTGAGGTCATTCGCGTCCGCATGCTGAACGGAATGGACGAGCAGTTCATGCCGGTGCAGGTCGACGGTCACCAGCTCCACGTCATCGCATGGGACGGCGTCAACCTCCAGGCCCCGCAGGCGATGGACGTGGCCGAGCTCGCGCCGGGCAACCGCCTCGAGTTCCTGCTGAAGGCGAGCGACACTCCCGGCGTCTATGCGCTGCGGCAGAACGCGGTCGTGGGAGAGCAGTTCGAGGACAGCTCGGGCATGGTGATCTCGCAGATCGTGGTCCAGGGCGAGCCGATGCAGATGGCCCTCCCGACGACGCTCCCGACGCCCGAGCGCGAGTACCCCATCATCAGCTCCAGCGAGGTTTCCGGAAACCACGAGATCCGATTCGCAACGGTCTTCCCCTACCCGGACCTGCTCACGGGCGTCGGCTTCACGATCAACGAGAAGCTGTACGAGGAGACGCGGATCGATCACACCGTCGCGCGAGGCACCTCCGAGGAGTGGGTGCTGAAGGCCACGGCGGACGAGGGACACCCGTTCCACATCCACGTCAACTCGTTCCAGGTCATCGAGGTGAACGGCCAAGCCGTCAATCCTCCGCGGATCATGGACACGGTGTGGGTCCCCAAGGGCGGCACCGTGAAGGTTCGGATGCGCTTCAAGGAGTTCTCCGGCAAGAGCGTGTACCACTGCCACATCCTCATTCACGAGGACACGGGCATGATGCAGAACTTCATGATCAACTAGGTCACCGACCGAGGGGGGGCTGCCAAGTCCCCCCTCGGCCGACCGTCCTTACCCTCCGCTCTAGGGTGTCACAATGACCCCAGAGCCCCATGTTCTTCACCAAATACCCTCACCGCGCGAACTTCACCTTCGTCGAGTCCTTCGACCGCGAGTCCGGCGAGGCGCGCGCCGGGAAGCGGACCCTCACCACTTCCGTGAAGGCGTACGCGGGGGACGTCTACCACGTCCGCGTGGCGAACGCCGAGCTGTGGGACGAAAACAAGAGCCTGGTTGCCCTGAACGCGCCTGCCGAGGCGGACGGTAGCCGGGTCGGCCTGACCTCGGACTCACTCACGATCGTCGGCGCCGCGGGCGATCCGATCCTCACCGGTCGCGTCGGCGTCTCCGGCGAGGCCTCGATGTTCGTGTTCGATCTCGCCGAAGACGCCCGCTTCTACGGCATGGGCGAGAAGACGTTCGGCAAGCTCGAGCTCTCCGGATACCGAACCCGCTTCTGGAACACCGACGTTTGGGGCGACTTCCACTTCGGCCAGTGGGCCGGCCACCCCACGGATCCGCCCTACTTCTCCACCCCCTACCTGGCGGCGCGCATCGGAGACGACTGGGTCGGCTTCCTGCTCCACAACCCGTACCCGACGTTCATGGAGACTCCCGGCACGGACGAGAGCCGGGTGTTCGTGGAGTGGCAGCGCACCAGCGAGAGCCTCATTCTCGGCAGCGAGGGCGGCGAGCCGAACCTCTGGGTGATCGTCGCGCCGAGCCTCAAAGAGCTCACCCGCCGGCTGCAGAAGCTCGTCGGCGTCACTCCGCTCCCGCCGAGCTGGGCGCTGGGCTACCACCAGTCGCGCTGGGGCTACGGCGGTCACGAGGACCTGCTCAAGCTCGACGCGGAGTTCGAGAAGAACAAGATCCCGTGCGACGCCCTTTGGCTCGACTTGGACTATATGGACGGGTACCGCATCTTCCAGACGAGCCCCGAGATGTTTCCCGATGGCATCGTGCCCACGGTGGAGGCGCTGCACAAGAACGGCCGCCGCATCGTTCCGATCCTCGATCCCGGCGTGAAGCAGGACCCCGGCTACCGCGTCTACGACGACGGAAAGCGGGAGGGCGTGTTCTGCCAGAACGCCGAGGGCGGCGAGTTCGTCGGCCTCGTCTGGCCCGGCGAAACGGTCTTCCCAGACTTCACGACCCAGAAGGGACGCGACTGGTGGGCGGGATACGCCCAGGAGTTCGCCGAGACCGGCTTCGGAGCGAGCTGGCTCGACATGAACGACCCGTCGACGGGCCCGGTCGACCCGAACGGGATGTTGTTCCGCGACGGCACCGAGCCACACGCCGCGCACCACAACCAGTACGCGCTGGGCATGCAGATCGCGACGCGAGACGGCTTCCTGCGCGCTCGCCCCAACGAGCGGCCGTTCCTTCTCTCGCGATCGGGTTACACCGGCAGCAGCCGCCACGCGGCCATCTGGACGGGTGACAATCTCTCCAACTACTTCTATCTGAAGGTCTCCATTCCGACCTCGGTAGGCCTCTCGATCTCCGGCGTGCCGTTCAACGGACCGGACATCGGAGGCTTCGGAGGCGACTCCAGCGAAGAGCTGATGATCGACTGGGTGAAGGCGAACTTCCTCTTCCCGTTCTTCCGCAATCACTGCGATCGGATGGGCAAGCCGCAGGAACCGTTCGCGTACCCAGACGCCGCGATGCAGATCATTCGGCGCTACATCCGGCTCCGCTACAAGCTCATCCCGTACCTGTACAACCTGTTCGTGGACCAAGAGGAGTCTGGCGATCCCATTCTCCGGCCGCTTTTCTACGAGTTCGAGGGGGAGAAGCTGGACGAGATCGACGACCAGTTCCTGGTCGGCCGCGACATCCTGCAGGCACCGTTCGTGGAGGAGGACGCCAAGCGGCGCACCGTGACCCTCCCAGGCGACGAGCCTTGGTACGAGGCCGCGACGGGCGACTGGCGCGAGCCGGGCACCCACACGGTCAAGCCGGGCAAGGCGACCACACCGCTGTACGTTCGCGCCGGAGCGATCGTGCCGATGCAGCCGGGCACTCCGACGGACAACACCAAGGAGCTCCGCCGCATCAACCTGCACGTCTTCGTGCCGTCGGGCTGGAGCGGCGAGGGCGAGCTGGTGTACCGGGCGGACGACGGCATCTCGTACGCCTACCAGGCGGACGGCCGAAGCACCCTGAGGGTGCGCCTCGCGGCGGTCGACGGCAACCTCGCGATCACGACCGAGCAGACGGAGACCGGCTTCGGCCCGATCGACCCGACGTTCGTGGTCCACGGCGACGTCAAGAGCGTCCGCCTAAACGGCGCCGACGTGTCGCTCGAGTCGAACAAGGTCACCCTCACGGGCAAGCCGCTGCCGGTCAAGGTCGTCGTTTGAGCGCGGCGATAGGTCGTATCGGTCAGAGATGACCGATACGACGTATCGTTATGGCGTCACCTCGAGATGAGGAGGCCGAGCACGAAGAGCGTCGTGTTGTGCAGGGCGTGCAGCACGATCGACGGCACCAGCGACTTCGTGTGGTAGCTCAGCGCCGCGCTCACCACCGCGACGGTGGCGAGCGCGCCGACGATCACCGGCCCCTGCGGATGGATCGCGGCGAACAAAAAGCTCGACAGGATCGCGCCGAACGCCACGCTCTTCACCGCTCTGGAGATCGCCGGGAACAGCATTCCGCGGAACACGTACTCCTCCCAGATCGGCGCCATGATCGAGCCCGCGATGATGACGGGCACGATCACCGCGAGACTCGTCGTGTTCTGAAGCGCGGTGCTGGCGGGGTGCTCGGGAGGCGGGAGCGATCGAAACACGTAGGCTCCTAGCGCCCCCATGGCGAACGTCAGCGGAAGCTCCGCCACGAATCCCAGGATGCCGAGACCGATGTTGCGGCCGAGATTCTCCCTTGAGATTCCCGAACGCTCCAGTGAGAACCGGACTCCGGCGATCGGCCGCTGGGAGATCCAGTAGATGGTGGCGAGCGTCGCGACCCCAGCGGCCACCGAGCCCGCCGCCCCTCCCACGATGCCGAACAAGGTGGAGAAGATGAAGAACGCGCCGATCACGAGCGCGGCCACCATCGCCGCGCGATCCGCCTCGCCGGCGGTCAACGGCATGATCGGCGCGCCGAGCGGCGGGAGCTCCTTCGCCACCTTGCGTACGATCACCACGATCCACACGAGGAAGCTCGCCATGAAGATGCCGATGATCAGGAGCGCGGCCACGATGAGGCGCTGACGCGCTCCCGGTGAGCTCAGCTCCGCCCTCGCACCCTCCACGCCGCCTTTCTGCAGCGTGTGAGCGCGGGCGAGTCGATCCATGAAGGTTTCGCCGGGGATCGTTTTCGCAATCCCGCGTGCACGGTCCGGGGGGAGCTTCTCCGCCGCGTAGACGCCCGCCAGAATCCGGTGCGGCGGGGTCGCGCTCTTCCGGAGCGTCTCGATCACCTCGCGGCTGACCGGCTTCCCTTGCTCGAAGCGCGCCGCGGCCGCGAGTCGCGCTGCCCGGGGGTCGCCCTTACGCGCCTCCATCGCCGTCGCGACTTCGCCGAACGCCTCGGACGTCGAACCGGCGAAGGCACCGGCCAGCTCCTTCTGCCGCACGGCGGTTTGCAGCGCGGTCTGCTGCTGGGAGTAGTTCGGGCGGTTCGGGTCGGTGGAGGTCGAGCGCCGGAACGCCACGATGATCAGGAACGAGAAGATGATCGCGAGGGCAATCCATCCCGTGTAGTTCCTTCGGAGCTCCGGCTCAAGCCGCCGGGACTCCTGTTCGCCCAAGACCGGCGGAACGGTCTCACTCAAAGGAGGCTCCTCACTGGGTTCCCAGGCTCCGGTCGTTGAAGGAGATGGTGTAGGTGCTCTGTTGCGTGATCATCGCCATGGTCATCCAGATCGTTTCGGCGGCGTACTCACCCAAGAGGATCCCGAGGGCGACGGCACGGAGCTTGTCGTACCCCCGAAGGCCGTAGTAGCGCTGCACGAAGTTCTTGACGAAGTACGCGACGATCAGGCCGAACCAGAAGTAGTCCACGCCGAAGTTCATGCTCAGCACGTACCCCGCCGGGTGAAGCGGAAAAGTCGGAATCTTAAACCGGATCGCGTCGAGCACCATCACCACCGCGAAGCCGAGGATCGTCATCGTGATGCCCACGATGTCCGGTCCCTTTCGGTCGTTCAGGATGTTCTGCAGGTAACCCGCCGCCTCGGTTCCGCCGACCGCACCCGATCGGTACACCTTCGCCTGCAGGAAGAACATCGCGAGGAAGTAGCCTGCCACGGTGGCGCCGCCGATGATGAGGAACATCCGCTTCTGGTTGATCCGCTCGATCTGGGCCATCTTCATCCCCTCGAGCTGGTAGGGCATCGGGTGATTCCGGTAGATCCGGTTCATCACGATGAACCCTTGGGTCACCCAGGTCGCCTGGGAGTCGCTCAACCAGCGGGTGCCCAAGAAGCGGTGCATGATCGAGTTCGTGCCGAAGTAGGCGAACTCGTGAGTCGGCGGGCCGAGCTGGGCGCGGATGCGGGTGAGCACGATCGAGAAGATCAGGAAGAGCCCGACGTACGGCACCATGTACGTCGCCGGTAGGCCGCCGTACATGCCGAAGCCCACCATGGCCGCGAAGCTCAACACGAGACCGACGAAGGCCCAACGGTGCTTGACGCCGCCGTCCGCGGACCTACGCCCGCTCCGGATGTCGCGCCAGACCTCGCTGAGATAGTCACGCGAGACCCAGATCGCGCCGAGGAACATGGCGATCACCGCCCCCCAGGTCTGCTCGTCGAAGTACGGCGGGCCCGGCGCGATGGCCGTGCCGCTAAAGGTGGACTGCGGGATTCCCTGCGAGGCGAGCACCACGTGCGTCCCCTTGCGCATGAGGAAGAAGACCACGAGGCTCAGCAGCAGGTCGCTCGGCATGAAGAGGCCGATTGCCGCCATGAAGGGATAGATGGACACCCGGAAGTCGCCGATGTTGCTCCAAGGCGGCTCCTTGAAGGCCCGGTCGATGTAGAACAGGTCTTTGACCGGGATGCTCGGCAGGTTCGGATACAGGTAGTTCAGGCCGTTCAGGATGTCGATGCCGAACATGATCGCGAAGGCGATCCACATGTGGCGGCTCTTCCACATTCCGCCCGAGCCGCCCCCCTCGGACATCGCGACCGGAAGCTGGATAAGCGGAAAGGTCAGCCGCTCCCGCTCGCACCATGCACCGCGCATGAGCGAGTTGATGCACAGCATCGCGAAGCAGAGCGAGAAGAAGATCAGCGCCCAGCCCACGTAAACCGGCAGGAAGATCGGCAGCTTGGAGAAGGCGTAGCCGATGTCCTTGCCGCCGCCCTGCATGTCCTGGATCCGGCTCAGGTCCTTCACCGCGAGCCAGTCGGGGATGTGCTTCATGAACTGGTCGCGGTACAGCGGGTTCGTCTGCGCCTGGAACGGGTACGAGTACGTCGCCCCGAACTGGACCCCGGACCACTCACCCGCCACCGACCCGGCCACGCTCACGATCACGAAGCAGACGATGAGGTCAGCCTGGGTGAGGGCGAAGCGCGGCAGGAAGCGGCGGAGCGGAGCGTTGACGATCACCAGCGCCAGAAGCGCCGAGATCGGGGCCGTCATCAGCGAGTAGATCGCCGATACGTGCTGGCTCGCCACCGCGAAAGTCACGGGGAAGCACAGGAGGAACCCGAGCAGCACCGCCAGCAGCCGAATGCGCTGCACCGGCTGCGGTTCCGGTGACGGTTCGGTTTGGGAATCCGGGGGGAGCGTCGTTGCCATCCGAGCCTCTACCTTAGCACTGGGTTGCCGCATGTTGGCGAACCCGCCTTATACTGAAGGCACGATGGACCGCGCGGAACGGCTCCCATCTCCCACCTCGGGCCCGGGCGACGCCCACTACGTCACTCTGCGGCTGACCGACGCCCTGCCCCGCGCGGTGCTCGACGCTTGGCACGCGGACGTGGAACGACGGCTCAAGATGATCCGTCGGCTGAAGCGCCGCGAGCTCACCGTCGACGAACAGCGGGACGTCGTCCATCGCACGCTCGGAAGGCTGGAGCGGGCGCTCGACAGCGGAAGGGGTCAGTGCCTGTTGGTGGACGAGAAGGCCGCCGGCACCGTGGAGTGCGTGCTTTGGGATGGCGACAAGCACCGGTACCGGCTGCACGCCTGGTGCGTGATGCCAAACCACGTCCATGCCCTCGTGACCCCGCTCACCGACGCCATGGCGAACATCGCCGCTGAGTGGCGCACGGAGTCCCAACGCCAGGTGAACCTCGAGCTCCGCCGTACCGGCCCACTCTGGCATCCGGACGTGATCGATCACCCGGTCCGTGACGCAGCCGAGTTCAGCCGCGTCCGAGCCCACATCCTCTCGAGTCCCGACCAAGCCAACCTTCAGGATTGGCCGTTCGTGGGCAGCGAGACGATGCGGGCGTCGCTGCGCTGACTCGGATGATTCGGTGATGGAGGTGAGGTGGGTAACCGGAGAGGGCTGCCTTTGCGCGAGACTTATCGCTCTCCCTAAGCTGACTCCGTCACCTCCATCACCAAAGCGGTACCCTCCGGACGTGCGACTTACGCATCTCGTCTCCTGCGCCGGTTGAGCGTCGAAACTGGGCCCGACCCAGCTGGCGGAGGTTCTCCGCCGCATACCGACGTCCAACAACCCGAGCCTGCTCGTCGGCTTTGAAACGTCCGACGACGCGGGAGTCTTCATGCTGCCCGGAGGACAGGCGCTGGTTCAGACGGTCGACTTCTTCACGCCGGTGGTCGACGATCCGTACGCCTACGGCCAGATCGCGGCGGCGAACTCCCTCAGCGACGTCTACGCGATGGGAGGTCAGCCGCTGACGGTGCTGAACATCGCCTGCTTCTCGCCGGCGGCCGCGCCGCCCGAGGTCTGGGCCGAGGTCCTGCGGGGGATGGCGGACAAGACGATCGAAGCGGGTGCCGTCGTGCTCGGCGGCCACAGCGTCGAGGACGACGAGCCGAAGTTCGGCATGGCCGTCACCGGCCTCGTCGATCCTGAGCGAACTTTCTCGAACACCCTCGCCCGACCCGGTGATCAGATCTGGCTGACGAAGCCGCTTGGAACCGGGATCGTGACGACCGCGGCGAAATTCGACGGCGCATCGACCGAGGAGCTGAACGCGGCGGTGACCAACATGGCGACGCTCAACCGAAGTGCCTGCGAGCGCGGCCAAGCGGCGGGCGTCCGTTGCGCCACCGACGTCACCGGCTTCGGCCTCGCGGGTCACTTGTTCAACGTGGCTCGCGGGAGCGGGGTGACGATCGAGCTCCGAGCCAGTGCCTTCCCCCTTCTCCCGGGCGTCGAGCGAATGGTGGCGGACGGCCACACGACCGGCGGGGCCCGGCGCAATCGGGAGTTCCTCGGCGAGGCATTCCAAGCGTACGCCGACGTTCCCGCGTGGCTCGTTCAGGTTGCCCTCGACCCCCAAACGAGCGGCGGTCTCGCTCTCTTCTCGCGCGAGGCGATTCCGGATGCCGTGCTGATTGGCGAAGTGAGCGAAGGTCCGGCGACCATTCGGCTCACGCCGTGAGCCAACGCTCCGGGCGTCGCGCGGCCAGAAACATGGCCCGTGCCGATTGGAGGGCGAACGCTCCCGGAATCCTTCGCGGCCTCAGGATTCCGGGAGCTTCCGATCAGTGCATTCGCAGCGCCGTCACGATCCGGTACTCGTTGTTCAGCCGAACGCTTCCGTCGGGCTGCAGGAACGGGCGGAGGGCGCGGATGACGGCGCACCGCACGTCGTCCTCGTCGGCGATCTGGAGCACCCCTTGGGTCCATCCGGCGGCGCGCTGCGCGTGCCAGGCGGTCTCGATGTCGGGGTACTCGGCGGTGCCGTGGGCGATCTCGACGCCGGTCACGCAGGCACCGGCCTGGGCGAGCAGCTCTGAGAGTCGCGTCTCGTCGAACGGGGTGAGCGGCCCACTGGGGGGCGCGAACGGAAGGCAGCGGCGGATGGCCTCGAAGACCTGCGCCTGGTCGCAGCCCGCTCCCGTGGCGTAGCCGCCGATCGCGAGAAGGCCGCCCGGCGCGGAGACGCGGACCATCTCACGCACGGCGTGCGCCGGGTCGCCGGCGTACTCAAGGGTGTTCGCCGCGGTGACCAGGTTGAACTCTCCGTCGCGGAACGGCAGGGCCTGCATCTCGCCCACCCGCAGGTCGGCGTGCCGAACGCGAAGCTGCCCGAGCCTCACCAACGCCTCGCAGGCATCGATCCCGGCCACTTTGGCTCCGAGTCCGCGGGCGACTCCCGCGGCACCGCCGGCGGCGCAGCCGACGTCCAGCAGGCGCGTGCGCCAGCCGACGTTGGCGGCCTTCATCATGGCTATCCATAGCGGCTTGCCCGAAGGCTCCTGAAGCTGTGCCCAAGCGTTGGGGTCAGCGCTCCACAGCATCGCTTGCCGCGCGGCGGATCCGAGTGCGATCATTGGTCTCCGTCTCCTCGATGGGTCGCACACTCCCTCGCGCGACCGCCAACTCTAGGCTTGGACATCTGCCCCTTCTGCCTAAGGGTTAGAAGGAATTTCGTCCTCAAGAGCGCAACGACGGCCCCATGTGATGGATTCGGTGGGGACAACGGGCCGAAAAGTCCGCACGGAATATCAGCCACAACACAAAAGAAGCGGAACCCTTTTCGACTGCCACAACGTAGCTACACCGGCGCGTTTTATAAGTTTCGGAAAAAGTGCTTGGCGTCTGAGAGATCGCGTTGTACATTGACAGCGTTCTTATCTGATGCCACTTCCTACTGCGGGCCGGGCGACGTCGCCGGGCCCGTAGTGCTTTGTAGGGGAGGTCGGTCATACTCATAGACCCTTGTCTACTGCCGCCGAGCTGATCGAGCGCGCCTTCGACGCTCTCGCCGCGCGCCCCGGCTACACCAGCCGCCCGGACCAGCGCCAGCTCGCGCTCCTGCTTTCCGACCTGATCGACGAGCGTGGCTCGGGCGCCTTCGAGGCGCCAACGGGCTTGGGCAAATCGCTCGCATCACTCCTTCCCGCCATCGCGCACGCGGTCGCCTCCAAGAAGCGCACGGTGATCGCGACCTACACCAACGTGCTGGCCGAGCAGTACTGGCGCAAGGACCTGCCGCTCGCCCTCGAGCTTTTCGGGGAGATCGAGGCACCTCGAGCCCAGCTCCTGATGGGCCGTCAGCGGTACGCGTGCCTCGCGGCCATGGACGAGCACGCGCCGGATTTGCTGGATGCGTACCGAGCCGGCGCGGTGATGGGTACCGAAACGGAGTTCCGGCAGAGCATCCGAAAGCTCGCCCGAGAGTTGACTCCGCTCTGGTCGAAGGTGGTGACGCCGCCCGTCTGCCAAGGACGCCTCTGCCCCGCCTACGACGACTGCTTCTATTACCGTGCCCGCCGATCCGCCGAGCGCGCGGAGATCGTGATTACGAACCACAGCGTCGTGATCCAGGACGCGCAGATGAAGAGGGCGGTGGCCGAGAGCGAAGGACTCCTCGGCCACTACGACTTCCTGATCCTGGACGAGGCGCACGACTTTCCCTCAGCCGCCATCAACGGCCTCGAGTTCGAGCTGAGCACCCCCAAGCTCGGCGCGCTCGTCGGCGTCGCGGCCCGGATGGAGCAGTCGCTGCTGCCTCTGGCGCAGCGTTGCGGCGATGGGTCGGACTGGGCCAAGCACTGCGCCGAGTTCCGCAACACCATCGAGCGCTGCCAGAAGGAACTCGGGGTCTACGCCGCCTCCCTCGGACGCGCGGGCATTCTCACGGCCTCACCCTCGGACGTGCTGGAGCACGCGGCGGTCAAAGCAAACCGGACCAACGACGAGATGCAGGGAGCCAAGGAGCTCGCCGTGCAGGTCAGCGACGCGTGCGAGCGGTTCGTGAAGGGAGTCGACCGGCGCATGCAGACGTGGCGCGACACCGAGCCGGAACGGGCCAAGCAGTCCGCCGACGCGATACGCAACTACGGCGTGTACCTCCGGGAGTACGGCATCGGGTGCTTCTCACTCTTCCAGCCGCAGGGTGTGGCGGTGAGCTACGCCGGGCAGGACGCCATAGGGGCCAAGCTGCGGCAGGACGTGATCGACCTCTCGGAGCCGCTACGCGACCTCCTCTGGGATCGGGTGCCGTTCGCCTGTCTCTCTGCCACCCTCTCTCTTGACGGCAATTTCGATTTCTTCCGCCGAACGACGGGAGCGGAGCCCGCCTTCGAGGAGGTGTTGCCCTCGCCGTTCGACCACGCCTCGCAGGCGGCGCTCTATCTCCCGCCCGCCAACCGGATCCCGGATCCGACCGCCGCCCGACGCGATGGCAACGAGGAGGGGTACTGGCACGCCGTCGCTCAGGAGCTCTCCCAGATCATCCGCGCCTGCGGCGGTCGCACCCTGGCACTGTTCCACTCTCGTAAAGAGATGGAAGGGGTGTACAAGTACCTGGACCTGCCGCCAGAGCTTCCGGTCTACACCCAGCTCCGGTACGGCGCGTCCACGATCGGGGACCGATTCAAGGCGAACCTCCACGCTTCGCTCTTCGCCCTCCGATCGTTCTGGACCGGCTTCGACGCCCCGGGCGAAACGCTCTCGTGCGTGGTCCTCGTCCGCGTCCCGTTCGAGGTGCCGGTGGAGCCTCCGCAGATCGCTCGCCTCGCCTACCTTCAGACCCAAGGTCGCGACGCCTTTCGGGAGCACACGCTGCCGCTCGCAAAGATGCTGATGCGACAAGGTGCCGGGCGGCTGATTCGCCACGCCGACGACCGTGGCCTCATCGCGATCCTCGATCCGCGGGTCCAGACCAAGATGTACGGCGAGGAGATCCTCGCCAACCTCCCACCCGAGATGCGAACGTTCCGCGACCTGGACGACGCCGTCGGCTGGATCGGCCTCGAGCCGATGGCGCTGTTCTAGGGCGTGGGTCGTGGGATCTGAGCGCAGGCACCGACGACAACGGTCAAGTCGACTCATGAGAAACGTCTCGTGGCTGCGGCACTCCTGTCGCGGATCGAGCGGATCTCGATAGAAGCCTCACCGCAGCGAACCTTGCCCCCGTGGGATCAGCCCCTGCGGTCCGGAAGCTGCCGCACAACGAGAGCTAGAATCACGCATGCTCCGTGCAGCACGCCCCGACGAAATCGATCGTATTAGGGACCTGATGGTCCAGTCGGTCGCTGGGCTCAGCGGTGGCTTTTACGACGATGACCAGACGGAGCGAGCGGCCCGCTTCATCACCGCGCCAGATCCCGATATCATCGCCGACGGCACGTACTACGTGGTGGAGATCGCGGGCGAGCTCGCCGCGTGCGGCGGCTGGAGCCGCCGCCGCAAGCTGTTCACGGGGAGCCCCGACCAAGAGCTGCTCTCGGCGGCCCCGCTAACGCCGGGCGTCGACGCCGCGAAGATCCGGGCTTTCTTCGTTCACCCGAACTTCGCGCGCCGTGGGCTCGCGAGGCAGCTCTACGAGGCGTGTGAGGTGGCCGCTCGGGCCGAAGGGTTCACCGCCTTCGAGCTGATGGCGACCCTGCCGGGGGTTCCTCTGTATCGCAGCCTCGGCTTCGAAGGGAGCCGTCCGGAGGCGATGCACCTCCCGGACGGCACGACTCTGCCGGGCGTCCCGATGACGCGGCGAATCTAAACCTAAGGCGCGGGATCCTAACCCGCGCCGCTGCTGGCTAGGCCCAGAACTTGCGCATCACGAGGATGAGCAGGATCGCGCCGATCGTGGCGCCGATAACCGACGGAATGAATCCGCCGGAGCCGCCGCCCAGGAAGTTTTGAACGATGAAACCGACGATGAGGGAGCCCACGACTCCGAGCACCATCGTCATGAGGCAGCCCTTCGGCTCCTTAGCCGTACCGGGCGTCAGCGCCTTGGCGAGGACGCCGGCGATGAGGCCTACCGCAATCCACCACAGAAGTCCTTGTCCTTGACCCATGCACCCTCCGACTACACTTCGCGCCACCGGGTTGCATCGGTAGGGCACTTCGTTCTGCGGGGACATACTCATAGGCCATGACGAACACGGCGGAGTTCAACGCGCTGAGCCAAGAGGAGCAGATTGGGCGACTCGAACGACTCGGAAGAACGGCGCTCGCCGAGTTCGGTGTGGTGCCGACCGGCATCGAATCGCTCGTCCACGCCGAGAACACCACGTTTCGTGTGGACTCCGAAGCGGGTCGTTACTGTCTTCGCATCAGCCGCCCCGGATACCAGTCGTCGGAAAACGTGCGCAGCGAGATCGCCCTTCTTTCCGACCTGAGCGCCGCCGGCTTCCGCGTACCGCGACCTCATCAGTCCCGAGTCGTCTCCGCTCGCGTTCCGGAGGTGCCGGAGGCGCGGGACTGCGTCCTGTTCGGCTGGATGGAGGGCGAGTTCCGGAAGAGCGATTCCATGACCGGCGCGGACGCCCGTCTCGTGGGTGCGGCGATGGCACGGCAGCACGCCTTCACTCGCGATTGGGTCTGCCCCAGCGGGTTCAAGCGGCAGGAGACGCACGCCTGGGCGTTCGGCGAGCGCGCGCCGATGCTGACCGATCAGCCCCACCCGGCGCTCACCGAGGAGGACCGGGCGCTGCTGCTCGAAGTGGACGCCGAGGCGCGCGCGCTCCTCAACGCGCTGCCACGAGACCCGAGCCGATTCGGGCTGATCCACGCGGACATGCACGCCGGGAACGTGCTGTTCGAAGACGACCACGTCAACGTAATCGACTGGGACGACACCGGGTGGGCGTTCCTCTATTACGACTTCGCGTCGGCCCTCGCCTACGAATCCGATCGACCGGAGTACGCAGAGGTCCGGGACGGCATGTTGGAAGGGTACGCGTCGGTCATCCCGCTTCCCCCCGACTGCGAGAAGCTCATCGCCCCGTTCATCCGCCTCCGCATCGCCGGCGTCGCCAACTGGGTACTCGAACGAAGCGACAACCCAATGATTCGCGAGAGGGCGCCGGAGTGGCTGGCGATGTTCGGAAGGATGATCCGGGGGATCAGGAGCGAGGGATGAAGGATGAGGAACGAGATTTTCGGCGGCGCGAGAGCGGCACGAATTCAGTCAGTGGTCTCATCCCTCATCCCTGCGTCGGGACGCACGCCTGATCGAAGATCCGGTCGAGCGACTGCTGCACGGTTCGGAGTCGGTCCTCGTTCGTGGCGAGTTCGTTGAGCGGCGGGTAGAACGGCTCGGCCGCGACCGGCCCCCGGTAGCCGATGGCGTCCAGCGCGCGCAGGAATCCGGCGATCTCGATCACCCCGGTCTGCCCCGGCAAGCGGCGGTTGTTGTCCACCTGCTCATCGACGGGAATCCCTTCGGGAGCGTCGTTCACGTGGACGTACACCACCTGCTCCGGTCGAAGGGCACGGATCTCGTCGACCGTGCCGTGCGCGGTGTACCAGTGCCAGCAGTCGAGGAGGAGCCCTACGTTCGGCCCGATCTTCTCGCCGAGCTCCAGCATGCCGGACATGGTGTGGATGAACGGGTACTTCATCGAGTCGCGCAGCGTCTTCGGCCCGATGAACTCGAGCCCGAGCGAAATGCCGCGATCGCCAAGGATCTGAGCAATGGGCTTGAACCGTTCCACGTGAAACGTCACGTTCTCGCCCATCTCGCGCTCGTTGGAGCACGGAAGGACCCAAGTGGCACATCGTGTGCAGCCCACCGCTTGCGCCGCGTCGGCGAGCGCCGGCAGCTCATCGAGCCCCGACTGCCATGTGGCGTCGTCCTTTCGCCACTCCACGGGAAGCCCGAACACCTGGGGAGTCACGCCGACCTCTCGGAAGAGATCGTTCGCCGCCCCGGCACCAAGCTCCATGACCTGTTTCGGGTCGAACTCGAGCCCGGGAAAACCGAACGCCTTGGCGCCCCGCGCCGCCTCCCCCAGTCCTGAGAAACGAACTCCGACCGCACCTGCCGACAACGTCCTGACCATGGGGGGAAGAATACGACAAACGAGCGCGCTAAACCGCACCCGTCTACACTGCGACTATGACCGTGAACGGCGGGCGCATCGTGGTGCTGAACGGGCCGAGCTCGTCGGGAAAGTCAACAACCATCGCCGCGTTTCAACGCCTGATGCCCGGCCCCTGGTGGCACACGGGAATGGATGCCCTGAGTGCGATGCTCACCCCGGATGAGGCCAAGCGGGCGATGTGCGGCGTCCCCCGCTTCGTTTCCGCCCTCCACCGGTTCGTGGCGGACCTTGCCCGCCACGAACACGACGTGGTCTACGAGACCGGCTTGATCGACGCGGGCTGGGTCGACGACATGAAGACGCACTTTCAAGGCCTACCTGTGCTCTTGGTGGGCGTGACGTGCCCGCTGGAGGAGGTGGCGAGGCGAGAAGCGGCCCGCGGCGACCGGCCGACTGGCTACTCCGCCACGAGTTACAACAAGGCGCACGCGCACCTGACGTACGACCTTATTCTAGACAGCGCAGCCCTCGACGCCACTCAGCGCGCCCAGCGTATCGTAGAGGCGTTGCGGGAGCGAGATCCCGACGTCACTCGCTCCTAGTCCAAGGCATCCAGACCCACCGGAAGCGCTCCGCCCCAGATCGCTCGCGCGATCCCACGTTCACGGTGACCACGGTCCGAGCGCCCGCCTCGGGCGGCAGGTTTCGTTCACTTCGCCACTCGGCCAAGTCGGCCACCGTCACGGTCCACCGCGCCTTCTGCGGGGTGCGGTTTTCCAGTTCGACTCGACCAGGCACGTTCTGAACGACGAGCCACCCGTGGTTCCGCTTCAACTCCGCCCGCACGGCCGCTTCCACGTCCTTGAACGGCTTCCCAAGCCGAAACACGGCGATTCCCGGGCCATCGGCTTCAGCGGACCGTTCGAAGCTACGATCGCTCGGCGCCGTGCCCTGGAGGAACGCAAATCGATCCCAAGCGTGGGGTGGGGTGTCGGCCCGCGTTGCGAGGACGACGCTCGTGCCGGCAACCGCCACGACGACCAAGGACAGGATGAGCTTGCGCACTTTCAACTTAGGGGTACCCGAACAAGACGGGCCGAGTCGCCCGCTGCCGGTACGCTTGCGGTATGACTCGCCGCGAACTGTTCGCCAAGTCGCTTTTCGGCTCCCTCGGCCTCGCGGGCGTCACCGCCCTCGGCCAGGATCCTAAGCCCGATCCGAAGCCGTTTCAGGGCGAGGACGTCTTTGCGAAGCTGCTGCAACGAGCGGACGCGGAGAAGTGGGTGGATCTCCCGATCGGCGAGCGGATGGGCAAGATCGGCATGTCCTTGGTGGAGACGCCGTACGTCGCCTTCACGCTGGAGTTGTGGACGGACCGAGAGGCGTGCATCGTCAACCTCAAGGGGCTGGACTGCGTCACGTTCTTCGAGACGAGCCTGGGCTTCGCCCGAATGCTGAAGAAGGGCGGACGCACGCCACGCGATCTCGTTCGCGAGATCACCCTCACCCGATATCGCGGCGGTGAGCTCGGCGACTACACCAGCCGGCTCCACTACACCAGCGACTGGATCTTCGACAACGGCGAGAAGGGGACGGTGGAGGTGCTCGCGCCGAAGCTGCCCGGGTCCGAGCGGTTCACCAAGCCGGTGAGCTTCATGACGGAGAAGCCGAACCTGTACCGCCAGCTCAAGGCGAATCCGATGCTGGTCCCCAAGATCGCCGCGTACGAGCGGGCGATCAACGCGCGTGAGACGTACTACGTGCCCATCGAGAGGATCGACGAGATCGAGCCGCTGCTCCGGACGGGCGACATCGTGGGAATCACGGGCAAGCAGAAGGGGATCGACTGCGACCACACCGGCCTGTGCTACCGGGACGACGAGGGCACGCTCCGCTTCCTCCACGCCGGACAGAGCGCCAAGCGCGTCCTGCTGGACAAGCGCCTCAGCGAGTACCTCAAGGGCTGGGCGACGGGCGCGATGTTCGCCCGTCCGATCGAGCCGGAAAAGTGACGAGGGATGAGGGATGAGATCGCCTCATCCCTCATCCCCGAACTCACTCGTCGCCGACGACGCGCCATGCCGCCGGCAAGGCGAGCATCGCGGCGACAGACTTCACCACCGCGCCCGAGATGAACGGCACGACGCCGGTCGCAACCGCGGCCGCGCCGCCGACGAACAGCGACAGCCAGCCGGCACCCATCGCGAGGATCACCGCGTTGGCGACCGTGAGCGCCACTGCGCAGCGGAGGACGGAGCGGCTCCAGCCGCGCTCGGCAGCCCAACCGAGAATCCAGGCGGCGAGGACGAACGCCAGGAGGTAGCCACCCGTCGGGCCGAAGAGTCGCTGGGCGCCGAAGGTGCCGTTGGCGAAGACGGGCGCGCCGCACGCCCCGGCCAGCAGGTACGCCACCTGGCTCGCCGCGCCTCGGCGCGCGCCGAGGCTGAGACCACAGAGGGTGACCGCCAACGTCTGCAGCGTGAACGGCACCGGCTCCCAAGGAACGCTGACCTGCGCCGCCAGGGCGGTAACGACGGCACCGGCACCGACCAGGGCGACGTCACGACCGAGCGTTCTTTCGCGGAGCGCGACCAAGGCGATAGGGGCGTACGTCATGCCCCTTGGTTTACCCGTTTACGCCTCGGAGCTCGCTTGGGCAGCGGATTCCGCCGCCTTCTGCTTCTTCTTCTTGCTGTGCCGCCAGACTTCAAAGAACATCGGCAGGAGGGAGATGCCGACGATCAGGAAGATGCCGATCTCGAACCGCTCGCGAACGATCGGGATCGCGCCGAAGAGGTAACCGGCAAAGGTGCAGACGCCGACCCAGAGGAAGGCACCCACGACGGAGTACGCGGTGAAGGTGCCGTACTGCATGCGGGTCATGCCCGCGACGAACGGTGCGAGAGCGCGAACCACCGGCACGAAGCGCGCGAGCATGACCGTCTTGGGGCCGTGCTTGTCGTAGAACTCCTGCGTCTTCTCGAGGTGCGAGCGGCGGAAGATCTTCGAGTTCGGATTGCGGAACATCCGCTCACCCAGGAACTTGCCGATCTGGTAGTTCAGCTGGTCGCCAAGAATGGCCGCCGTGCTCAGCAGGAAGAAGATCGCCCAGACGTTGAACGCGCCCCGCTCCGGCCGGCTGAAGATGCCCAGCATGAAGAGGAGGGAGTCGCCCGGGAGGAACGGCGTGACGACCAGACCCGTCTCGGCGAACACGACCGCGAACAGGATCCCGTACGCCCAGGGGCCGTAGTTCTTGACCATTTCGGCCACGTACTTGTCGAGGTGCAGGATAAAGTCGAGCATCAGGGAACCTGGTGAGGCTACAAGGTACCCGAGGGGTTCGTTGCACCCGGTCCCAGAGAATTGCGACGTTTACGAGCCTCTCGCGCCCACCAAAGCGTGCGGAGACCGGTTAGCGCCGGACTGTTTCACCCGCGTCAATCAGGCTCAAACGTCTTCGCTGTCCGGCACGAGCCCCGTGAGGCACTCCTCCATCCGCTGGCACAGCGTCTCGCGATCCACCCGGCGCTCGGCGACAGCGATTCCGAGATCGTACGCCTCGTCCTCGTCCATCGTGATCTCGTACCCGTTCATGTACAGGAACAGGATTGCGCAGGAGAATCCGACTCGCTTGTTGCCGTCGGCGAAGGCGTGCGCGAGCGCGACGTGGACCCAGTAGGTCGCTGCGAGCAGCGCGATGGCCGAGCGGTCCTCCCACTCGTGCACCACGTAGTGGAATAGGTTTCGCGGCGCGTCGAGGGCACTCTCAAGGTGGCCCGGCTGCGGAAGCCCGATACGCCCGCCGTAGGTGAGGAGCGAGTCCTCGTGGATCACGAGCGCGTCGTCCCACGACAGAAACTGCGGCTCGGCGGTCATTTCGCCAAGCGTTCGAGGGTCTTCGCGTAGCGCCGATTCAGGCGCGCGATCCCCTTGCGCAGGGGCAACGGCTGCCCCTTGGGCAGGGGCGGCGGCGTGGGCTTTCCGGACGGCTGGCCGCTTGCTTGACTCATCCTTCCCATTATGGACCGGAATCACACAAAAGGCGAACTGCATTTCGCCTTTTGTGTGATTCAAAGCGTCTCGTCACTTGGACACGGCGGAGGCAGTGAAGTCGGAGATCGTGGGAAGGAACATCGTCCAGGCTAGGGTCCGGTCCAGCCCCGGGGAAGTCTCCGGCTCGACTTTGGATCGATGCTCCACGTCAGGGCGCAGTTCGAACGGATACACCTCGCGGAGCACGCCACGGCGCAACTTCAGCCGCAAGTGGTGCCGACCGGCTCTCAGGTCGGGCCTCCGTATGGTGACTGTCGCGTACCCGCTCTGCTGGTTAGCGGCGTTCGGTGCCCAAGGATCTCGGTCCGTGCTCTCGACCTCGAATCGAGAAGTCGCCTCCGTCTCCTTCCTTTGCAAAGCTGGGGGCAGCCCCTTGGTGGCGGAGTTGCCGGGAAGCAATCTTAGAGCGAGGTGCGTGCCCGCTTGATAGGCGCTCGCCGCGACTCGAACTGGTTCGACGGCGACCTCCACTCCCATACGGGTGCGCAGTCGTCGTGGATTGGCCAGCGCGACGGAGAGCACGCGGACTCCGCCCTTGCCAGGCTTACCCGAAGGCACCAGTTGCACTGGGCCGAGATCGAGCTCGTCCTCAACCGTAAGGAAGTGCCGAAGCTCCCCTGTGATCCGAACCCGGGGAACGCTGTACGCCCACGAGAAGGGACGGACGAAGCCAAGGGCGTAACCAGATCTCACGTTCCGGGGCGAAGCTCTCACCGGCACGATCGGTTTGCGTCGAGGCTCGATAAACGGGTGTTCCGTCCCGATCGCCTCGATGTCCCAAGCTCCAGTACGCAGTGCGGCGCCCGTGACCCGAATCGCGCTCTTCAGCGTCGGCTCAGTTTGGGTTGGCCGAGGCGGGTGCGTCCATGCTGCCGCCTCGATCGTGACGCCACCGACTTCCGTTCGGCGTCGCTCGAGACCGTCGGTCGGGAACAGCAGCTGCGTTGGTGGGAGGTCACGAACGCGGAACTTGCCGGCGGGCTTGCCACGGAACTCGACGGTCAGATCCAAGTAATCAAGGTCAGGCGGATATTCCCGTTTCAACTGCACCGAGGCACCACGCGGATTGGTAAACCCGCGGACCACTTCGAGCGGAACGTCCATCCCACCTGGCACCTTCATCGTCACCGCCGTGTCCTTCGAGGCCGTCGATCCTTCGGGAACGAGGAAGAAGAAGTTGGTGGGATCGTACAGGTGCGTGCTCCAGCTGCTTATTCCGCCCAACTCTTTGGGAATATCCGACTGGAGCGAGTAGACGTGGCGGAGGGCGACCGGCTCAACGCCGCCTGCCTCAAGCGTATCGATGCGAGGCGGCACGTGACCCGAGCGTCGAAGCGATGGTAGTGCGAGCACGAGGCTGAACCCACCTACCGTGAGAGCGGTGAAGAGCAATAGGTGATTACGACGCATCGGGGTTCAGGACTTCGGGGTGGTTGCGGTCGATTCCGACAAGCGCCTCATGGTACTGGCAAAATAGGACCGGTGCTGCCAATTGCATTACTCTTAACCCAGGCTGACGCTTCCTTAGGAAAGCTTGCCCAAGACGTCACGATCCACCGCGATCGGTACGGCGTCCCGCACGTTTTCGGCAAGACCGACCGAGCGGTAGCGATGGGGCTGATGTACGCCCAGGCGGAGGACAACTACCGGCAGCTGGAGCGCGACACGCTTACCGTCATCGGGCGCCTCTCGGAAGCCGTTGGCGAGGAGGGTTACGAGAACGACGTTCGGGTTCGGGCGTTCGAGTGCGTCCTCCGAGCGAAGCGCGCGCTGGCCCAGGCAAGCCCCCGGCTGAAGCGGATCGCCCAAGGGTACGCCGATGGACTCAACCTTTACCTTCGCACGTATCCCCGTCCCGAGCACACCGTTAAGCGATATGAACCTTGGTTCTTCTTCGCGCAGCTCAGCGTGCCGGACAGCGTAGATGGGGTCCGGACCGTTTCCGGGGAGACCACCCGCTTCGTAGACGAGGGTTCGAACGCGTGGGCTTTGGCGCCGTCTCGGACCGCATCGGGGCACCCGATCCTGTTCATCAATCCCCATGTGAGCCTCTTTGGCAGCGGTCAAAGGTACGAGTGCCATTTGCGCAGCGACGAGGGATGGGAGATCTCCGGCTTCTGCATCTTGGGCAACCCGATCCCGCATTCCGGGTTCACGCCGCACGTTGGCTGGACTCAGACGAACACCGCCGCCGACGCGGCCGACGCCTACCTCGAGCGGTTCGACGACCCGAAGCGTCCCCTCCACTACCGGTATGGCCGCGGTTACCGCCGGGCCACGGAGTGGACCGACGAGATCGGCGTGCTCGTCGGCGATAAGCTCGAGCGCCGCAAGGTGCGGCTCCGAAAGACGCACCACGGCCCGGTGGTCGGGCGGCAAGGCGGTCAGTGGGTGTCCGTCCGAGTGCCGCTCGATCGTACGGCAAGGTTCTGGGAACAGAAGCTCGCGATGGGCCGAGCCCGCAACCGCCGGGAGTTCGAGCGAGCGCTGGCGATGCGGGCGATGAACTACTCGAACACCACCTTCGCCACCGCCAAGGGCGACATCGGCTTCTGGTACGGCAGCGCGGTCGCCCGGCGCGATCCTCGCTTCGACTGGTCGCAGCCCGTCGACGGGAGCGATCCCGCCACCGAGTGGCGCGGCTACCACGAGTTGCGCGAGCTTCCGCACGTCGTCAATCCACGCGCCGGCTTCGTACAGAACGGCAACTCCAGCCCGTGGCTCACGTCGACTACGGACAATCCGGTCCCGGCCGCCTTTCCCTCCTACATCGTTCGTGACGTCGACACCGCACGCGCCCGCAACATGCGCCGGATTCTCACCTCCCAGCCGCGGTTCCGCTACGACGAAGTGGTGAAGCTCGCGTTCGACACCTACTCGCCCGTCGCCGCGGAACGGATCCCGCTGATGCTTGCTGCCGCCGAGCGCAACCCCGGACTCAAGGTTCGGCTCGCCGAGCCCCTCGAGGAGCTGCGCAAGTGGGACCATCGCGGGGCCGTCGACTCGGTCGCGGCGACGCTCTACTACGAGACGGAGTCGACCATGCTGAGCCGCGGACGCGGCACCGGGCGAAACGTCGCCGCGACTCCAGAGGAGCTGCTCGGGGCCCTTGGCGAGGTGGTGGACGGCCTCACCCGAAAGTGGGGCACTTGGCGGGTGAAGTGGGGCGACATCAACCGGCTCCAGCGGAGCCGCCAGTACGACCCGGCGCAGCCGAGCTGGGCCGTGGCCGGGGCGCCGGGCGCTTTCGGGCAGGTGTTCGCCTTCGGCACCGCGCGCCCCGCCGAGGAGCGGGTTCGGCTAGGCACGGGCGGCAACAGCTACGTGGCAGTGGTCGAGTGGGGTGAGCGCCTGCGGGCCGGGTCGGTGTGCGGGTTCGGCCAGAGCGCCGATCCCGGGTCGCCGCACTACTTGGATCAAGCTCCTTTGTATGCCCAGGGACGCCTCAAGCCCGCTTGGTTCTACGAGATCGAGGTGTTGAGCGAGACCGACCGGTCGTACCACCCGGGGACGCCGCCCCGGGTGGAAGACTAGCGTCGGCCAACCGTGCGCCAGTAGAGTGAGAACAGCGCCGCCGCCACGTTGAGCCCGGTGGCGACCCAGCCGGCCGCCGGGTAGTCGTCCTTGGCCTTCCAGCCCGCGCCGATGCCGACGAGCGCCGTGTAGATGCCCAGGGTCCCGATGCTGAAGGTGAGTCCCAGCGACAAGGCGAACATGCCGAAGGCGAGCAGCAACGAGCCGATGCCTTCCTTGGTGCCGCCGGACGGCACGTTGTACGGCACGCCGACGCTCGGGGGCGAGTAGGTGTGGGTGCCCGAGGCATACGGACCAGGCTGCGCCACCGGAGGCGGGAAGGTGAGCCCGGACACCGCGCTCGCGGCCATCCGCAATCCGCTTGCTTCGTCCTCCACTTGCGTGTTCTGGCGAATCCGGCCTTCCGCGGCCCAACTGTTCAGGGTCGCCAAGTCCGCCGGTCCGTACTTCTGGCCCTGGTCATCCAGCACGTAGTAGCGCATCGCTCGATAGGATACAAGAGAGAAAGGGCGTGCGTCGTGCGCGACTGAGCGAGCCTGGCCCTCCTCTACGCCAGCTGTCATCCCGAGCGCAGCCGAGGGATCTAACGGGAGGCACCGACTACGCCCGATCAAGGCGACTCCGAGGTAATCACTCGTGGCTGCGGCATTCCTGCCGCGAATCGAGCGCAAGCTCGATAGACTCCTCACCGCTGAGATCCGTGAGGTCGCGGAGGTGCCCACCCGGTTGCGGACGTTGCGCCGTGGCGTGAGACCCTCCGGACCGGGACCTGCCCTCACTAGGAGGGAGCAGTAAGTGGAAGGCTCTCGCGCCGCGCGCGGTGCCGGTGCACGCCCCTGTCATCCCGACGGACGGCGCGAGGAGCGCCGGGTACACGCCCTTAGGGCGTTACCTGGGACTGAGATGAGGCCCGACCAATCGTAGTCGGTGCCTCCCGTCAGGTCCCTCGGCTCCGCTCGGGATGATGGGGACTGGGCGAACTACGCCGTGAACTTGGCGTAGTTCGCGTCGAACATCGCCTTCAGCTCGTTCGCCTTGGCGTCGTAGGCGGCGGGGTCGCTCCAGGTTTGGCGGGGCTGGAGGACTTCGCTGGGCACGTCCGGGCACGAGGTCGGCACGTGGAGGCCGAAGACGGGATCGATCTCGTACGGCACGTCGTCCAGCAGGCCGTTGAAGGCGGCGTGGAGCATCGCTCGGGTGTGGGCGAGCTTCATTCGGGTGCCGACACCGTACGGGCCGCCGGTCCAGCCGGTGTTGACCAGCCACACCTTGGCGCCGTGCCGCTCGATCTTCTCCTTCAGGAGGTCGGCGTACGCCTTGGGGCGCAGCGGCAGGAACGGCGCGCCGAAGCAGGTCGAGAAGACCGCGGTCGGCTCCTTCACGCCGGCCTCGGTGCCGGCGACCTTGGCGGTGTAGCCGTTCAGGAAGTAGAACATCGCCTGATCCGGCGTGAGCCGGGCAACCGGGGGCAGGACGCCCATGGCGTCCGCGGTGAGGAAGACGATGTTCTTCGGGTGGCCACCGACGCTCGGGTGCACCGCGTTGTCGATGTGCTCGAGCGGGTAGGCGACGCGGGTGTTCTCGGTGAGAGAGTCGTCGTCGTAGACCGGAGTGCCGTCCTCGTTCAGCACGACGTTCTCGAGGATCGCGCCGGTCTTGATCGCGTTCCAGATCTCGGGCTCGCCCTCGGCGCTCAGCCGGATGCACTTGGCGTAGCAGCCGCCCTCCACGTTGAACACGCCGTTCTCGGTCCAGCCGTGCTCGTCGTCGCCGATCAGGTTGCGCTCAGGGTCGGCCGAGAGGGTGGTCTTGCCCGTGCCGCTGAGGCCGAAGAAGAGGGCGGTGTCCCCCTCGCGGCCGATGTTGGCGGAGCAGTGCATGCTCAACACTCCCTTCAGCGGCAGGAGGTAGTTCATGATGGTGAACACGGACTTCTTCATCTCGCCCGCGTACTGCGTGCCGGCGATGAGGACCTGCCGCTCGGCCATGTTGATCGCCACCACGGCGTCGCCCTTGGTGCCGTCGGTCGCCGGGTCCATGCTCAGCTTGCCCATGTCGACGATGGTCCAGTCCGGCTGGTAGCTCGCGAGCTCCTCGGCGGTCGGGCGGATGAGCAGCTGCTTGATGAAGAGCGCGTGGTACGGCCGCTCCACGATGAAGCGGGCGCAGATTCGGTTCGCCGGATCCGCGCCGCCGTACGTGTCGATCACGTACAGTCGCTTCCCTTCGGCGTATCCCGCGAGCTTCGACCGGATGCGGCCGAACGTCTCCGCGTCCATGTCGTTGTTGTTCTCCCACCAGATGTTCGCCTCGCTGCCGGGCTCCCGCACGGTGTGCTTGTCCTTCGGCGTGCGGCCGGTGTACTTACCGCTATAGGCGACGACCGCACCGTTGGCGGTGCGGCGGCAGCCGTCGAGCTCGACGCAGTCGTTGATGAGCTGCTCGACGCTCGGATTGAACACGACGTCGGACTTTGACAGATCGATTGGCATGGTGGAGGGGGTGGTGGTCGACGGCATCGTTGGCGTTTCCCTGAGGCGGCCGCAAATCTGCGGCGCGGGCCGATGTCGAGGAGTTTACCAGTCCGAACCTGCCGTTCTTTGGGCCTTAACCAAGCGCCCGTTCCGTTAACGGCTGTTTCACGTGGAACGCGTTTGCGGCGGCTCGAGGGCGGTGCTATGCTGGCGCCATGTCCGAACTGGCGTACCGCAAACTGAGCGACGAGGAGATCGAGGCGCAGACGGCCACCCTCACCGGGTGGGCCATCGAGAACGGCAAGATCGCCCGCGCCTTCGGCTTCAGCACCTACAAAGACGGCCTGGTGTTCGCCACCGCCGTCGGCCACGTGGCCGACAAGCTGAACCACCACCCGGACATCGAGATCGGCTACGGCCGCGTCCGCGTCTCAGTGAACACCCACGACGTCGGAGGCCTCTCGCCCTACGACTTCGAGCTCGCACGGCGCGTCGACGCGCTTCTTTAACGCTCGGCACACCGGCTTCAGCGCGTGACAGAGGGAATCGGTCGCAGACGCACGGAGACCAACCAACGGCGCCATTGAGCGCGGCGCGAGTGCGCCGTGCCCAATGGCGCGCGGAAGTTCCTACTCGTCGACGAGGTACTCGGCGACGAGCTGAGCGGTGTCGATCAGCGCATCGGTGTGGGTCCGCTCGTAGCCGTGGCTGGTGTCGACGCCCGGGCCGATGAGGGCGACCTCGGCGCGGCCGCCGGTGCGCCAGTAGACCGAGCCGTCGGAGGAGTAGAACGGATAGACGTCCGGCTTGAGGTCGATGCCGACCCGTTCGCCAATTCCGCGCAGCTTGTCGCTGAGGTTCCGGCTGTACGGGCCGCTCGCGTCCTTGACGCAGACGGAACAGTGGAACTCGTCGCCCTGCAGGCCATCGCCGATGCAGCCCATGTCGAGGACCACAAGCTCGTTGAGGAACTCGGGCAGGCCGTCTCGTCCGCCGTGTCCGACCTCCTCGTAGTTGCTGATGAGGATCGTCGTGTCCTGGGCGGGGGTGACGCCGCCTTCCACCAACGCCTTGACCGCCGCGAGGATGCAGGCGACGCACGCCTTGTCGTCGAGGAAGCGGGAGCGGACGAAGCCCGCGTCGCTCACTTCGACGCGCGGATCGAAGTACACGTAGTCGCCGACCTCGATGCCGAGCAGCCGGGTCTCCTCCGCGCGGGTGGTGCGCTCGTCGAGGCGGACCTCGAGGGTCTCCTCGTTGCGCTCCTCCGTCTTGGCGTTTCGGTTGACGTGCACCGCGCCGTTGCGCAGGACGATCGAGCCACGGACCTGCCGGCCGGATCGCGTGGCGACGTAAACGCCCTCGCTCTCGACCGTGGGCCACATCACGCCGTTGAGCGCGGCGAGCTTCAGGCGCCCGTTCGGCTTGATCTCCTTTACCATCGCGCCGAGCGTGTCGACGTGCGCGGTGAGCGCCCGGGGCTTGTCACGAGAGAGACCGTCGAGACGCGCCACGAGCGCGCCCTTGATGGTGCGCTCGGTGCTCACACCCATGCTCTCCAGCTCGCCCTGGATGAACGAGATGGCGTACTCGGTGTCGCCGGTGGGGCTCGGGGTCTGGAGCAGGTCCACGAGCGTGCGGGTCAGGTAATCGGTCGAGACTTCGAATCGGGCCATGGCGGGTGCGCTCGGTTTACCCTATCCGATCGAAGCTTAAAGCGCAACAACTGTGCCGCTGTGGCCGGCCGGCGCTCGGGCGATACTGGCGACGTGGTTGGAACCTACCTTCACAAAGGGCTCGAACTCGGCCCCCTCGCCGTGCAACGGATCGTCGACGCGATCCCGAGTTCCGAGTACGACCGCCAAGTCGATCCGGAGAGATTCTCCCTCCGCGACTCCGTCGCGCACCTCGCAGACTGGGACACCATCAACCTTGAGCGCGTCCGCCGCGGAGCGACCGAACCGGGGTGCACCGTTCCCGGCCTAGACGAGGGTCAGCGCGCGCTGGACAGCGGATACGCGAACACCGATCCCCGCGAGCAGGCACGCCTGTTCGTGCAGAGGCGCGCCGAGCTCCTCCGGTTCGTGGACGGCCTGACTGAGGAGGATCTGGCGAAGGTGTACTACCACTCCGAACGCGGTCGCCAAACGGTCTACGAGAGTCTCGTCACCATCCTCGGGCACGACACGTACCACGTCGAGCACTTGGCGAGGTACTTGGCGCCCAGAAGTTAGAGCACCCGCGATTCCGATGGGAGGCGACGGCCGCTTAAACCGATCGGCGCACTCCCACCGGAATCGAGCCAAGCCCGGACCTCTACCCGCCGATGTTATCGAAGCCACCGGGATAGAACGCCACGCTCGTGACCTGCCCCGCCGGCGTCACGTTGCTCAGGCGGGTGAAGGCGCCGCGAGGGCCGATCTGCCAGCCGAGGTCCGGTCGGGCCTCCGGCAACCGGAAGACGGTGTCGCCGGCGTAGCGGTAGGCGATGTTGAGCTGACCCACGGGGAGGGCTCCTCCAAGCTGATAGGCGGCGAGGCGCTGCTTGCGGTCGATCCCCGCGCGGCCGAGCGGAATGCGGGCGGTGACCCGCAGCCCAAGGGTCGAGTTACGGCCCATCGTGAGCCTTCCCTCTTGGTCGCTGACCGCATCCGTCTGCCGCGAATTCGGTCGATCGACGATGCCGCGGCGGCTCTCCTGGAGCGGAATCGCGCGCCGATTGGCGAGCAGCTCGATCGGGAAGCTCGGTTGGCTGGTTCCCCGGTCGGCCACCCGTCGCCGCGGAAGCACCACCGCGATCGGAAGCGGCCCGCTGGTGAGGTTCTTCACCTCCGTCGTGCTCGTCACCACCGCCGTCTCTCCTTGGATCTCGATCGTGGCCGAGTGGGTTCGCAGTTGGAGCGAGCCGGCTGCGGCTCGGATCTCCGGCATCCCGGTGTAATCGACGATCGAGTTCGGCGGAAGCGCCGGGACTTGCGTGAGGGCGAGCAACGCGAGCGATGCGATCATGAATGCTGGAACGAAGGAACCACGTGATACGTTCCAGATTGGCCCGACGGTCCCGCCGAGGCGGGCCCCAGCGGATCGAGGCGCCGAAAGCGTAGGACCCCTCCGTCGCCTCGACTGCTCACCCCTTTACTTGATCGGAATGGCCGAGGCGTTCGCCGTGACCCAGTCGCGGAACGACTGCAGCTTCGGATTGAGCTTGCGAGTTTGCTCCACGTCACGGCGACCGTTGTAGGCGTCGTTGAAGTCGCGCTTGAACTGGAACATGTTGCCGAGGTCGTCCGCACCGGGGAAGCCAAAGCTGCGGAAGATCTCGGGCGGAACCGCGTTGTACACGACCTCCTGCCCCAGAGCTTCGCTCAGGCCGGCGGCCATGCCCGCACCCGAGATGTGCTCACCCGCGATGCCGATCGTCTTGCCGATGAGCGCCGAACCCTCCTTGAACACGCCGTACGCGGAACGCCCGATGTCGATCGCCGCGATGCCGCTGAGCTTCTTGTCGTCCATCGGCAAAGTGATGCCGAGCTTCCCGTCGGGGCCGCGCTGCGGACCCATGCCGAAGTGGATGAAGTTGTCCCAGTAGAAGGAGGTCAACAGGAAGGTGGTGGGGACGCCGGCTTCGGTGAAGAACGCGTCCGCCTCGCCCTTGGCGTCGAAGTGCGGCACCTTGTACTTGCCCATGAGCGTCGGCATCCGGTCGTCGTCCAGCGGAACCGATTTCCGGCTGTCCTCGAGGGTCGACCAGATCGCGTGCTGGATGCCCGCTTCCTTGGCGGCCGTGGCGAAGGTTCGCGCGTGCTGCAGTTCGCGCTCGGGCGAGAAGTGGTCCCAAAAGAAGGTGACGAAGTAGGCGCCGTATGCCCCATCGAGCGCGCGGCGCACGCTCTCGGGATCTTCGACGTCGCCGGCCACCACCTCGGCGCCACGCGCGGCGAGAGCTCTCGCCTTGTCGCTCTCCACATTCCGCGTGACGGCGCGGACGGCGAAGCCGCCTTCCGGATCCTCGAGAATCGCGTGGACGAGGCCGCTGCCCTGAGCGCCGGTGGCGCCGAAGACGGTGATGATTTTCTTGTCGTTCATGGTCGGTGATCCAAAGGGGTTGGCAAACGCTACCCCTGCTCGGTTGTTGCAAGGCGGTGGAGGGGCCAACCGGCCCACCCGATTCGGATCGGTCGGTCCCTGAGCCGCCGTGCGCGTGTCGTCAAACTAGCGGCATGGCAAAGACGCTGAACGATTTCGTCCAGGAGGCACTGAAGACCGTGCCCGAGGTCACGCCCGAAGAGGCGCACCGCATCCAAGAGGCGGGCGAGCACACCATCCTCGACGTGAGGGAGCCGGAGGAGTACGCCGAGGGACACATCCCTGGCGCGATCAACGTGCCGCGCGGCTTCCTTGAGGTGAAGGCAGACCTCGAACACCCCAAGAAGGACGCACGCCTCGCCGATCGCGATCAGAAGCTGCTGATCTACTGCGCGGGCGGCAATCGGAGCGCTCTCGCCGGAAAGACCCTTCAGGACATGGGCTTCACCCAGGTGACGCACATGGCGGAAGGCTACACCGGTTGGGCGAAGCGGGACCTCCCGAGCGATAAGTAAGTAAGGCGGCTCTGGGGCGACTTACGTCGCCCTTCGGCCGCCCGATCTCCTTTCAAGGCCTCCCTTACCTAGAGAGCAAACAGAAACCAGATTTCAAGTTAGTCGCGATGGCGCGTCGGCGGGCGGAGTTCGAAGGGCTTGCCCATCATCTCTCGCAATCGTGCTCGCTGACCGTCATTGAGCACCCTAAGGACTTGATCCATGACTCGGCGGCGGTCCTCCGCACTCGGCGGCCGAGCCGGTTGCGGGGGCTCTGGCGGGCTCCCGGAGCCGATCTCCGGCGGCATGGGGGGACGCGGCGGACGGTTCTGCTCGAGAATCTCCTGGATTCGCTCGCGCTGTCCCTGCGACAGCCTCAGCTCCGCACCAACTTCCGGTCGTAGGACCGCGCCCGGTCCGGCGACCTGAAGGCTGATCTCGCGATACCGAGCGTACTGCCGAGGATCGAGGATCTCGCGGATCTTCGCTTCGATCTCCTCTCTCTCTCGCGGCGGGCGACCCTCGCCGTCGCGTGGCGGTCGCGGACCGCCTTGGGGTGGCATCGGCGGACGAATCTCCTCTCGAAGCCGCGCGACCTGGGCGTCGGTGAGCTTGAGCTCGGCGCGCACGTCGGGATGCATCAGCAGCCGAGGTCCCTGTGGCGGGCGCGGCGGCATGGGAGGCTGCCCCGGGAACCCAAGGCCGCCCGGCGGTGGGGGCGGTACTTCCTGCGCTCCCGCGGTGACCCCGAACATCGCTGCGAAGGATGCCGTGAGCGCCTTCAAAGTTGTAAGTCTCATCCTTTTTCTCCCGGCTCCGCACCTCGGAGCCTCTCTGGATTGACACCGTACAACTCGGTTATGAGGTTTTCGTTTGAATTGCCGGGAGCACAGGAAAAACGACGCGGACCTGCGTCCCCGACCCTAGTTTGCTCCGCAGTTCCACGCTCCCGCCCTGCGCCTCCACGAGGCTCTTCACGATAGCGAGACCAAGCCCGCTGCCGCCGTCGCGCCGATCGCGGGCGGCATCGACTCGATAGAATCGCTCGAAGACACGCCCCACGTCCTCGGGCGGAATCCCTTCTCCCTCGTCCGTGACCGTGACGAAAGCGTCTCCGTGCTCTCGACCCACCTCCACTTGAATCCGTCGGGTCGGCGCCGTGTGACGAATCGCGTTCTCGACGAGATTCACGACCACCCGCCGCAGGTGCGTCGCGTCTCCAAGCACCTCGATGCGCCCCTCCGCGAACCGGGTCTGCACCCGGCCGGAGGCCGCGGGCACTTCGTCCAGCGCCTCTGCCACGACGACGCGCAAGTCCACCGCGGAACGGTCGAGCGCGAGCTGGTGCGCGTCGGCGCGGGCGAGCACCAAAAGCTGCTGAACGAGCCGCGCCATCGTGTCCGCCGCCCGATCCGACGTTTCGAGAGCCATCCGCCGATCCGATTCCGTCGCCCCCTCGCGAAGTGCGGAGCTGGTCGCCAAACGGAGTCGCGTCAACGGGGTGCGAAGCTCATGGGAAGCGTCGGCAGTGAAGCGCTGCTGCCGCTCGTAGGCGGACTGCATCTCGATGAAGGAGCTCTCCAGTCGACCAAGCATGGCGTTGAACGTACGGGCGAGCTCGGCTAGCTCGTCGTTCCCCTCCTCATCCAGGCGACGCGAGAGGTCCGAGGAGCTACCGATCGCTCGGGCCGCGTGCGTTACGTTGCCGATGGGACGCAACGCCCGATTCGTGAGGGCGATCGCCCCGCCGGCGGCAGCAAGGATCGCGAAAGGCAGGAGGATGAGGAGCGTGCGAAGCTGAACGAGCCACAGTTGCTCCAGCTCCCGGAGGTCCCGCACGACCTGCACGGCGCCCACGATGCCCTCAGGACGCCTGATCGGCGCCGTCCGAACCCGCAGCGTGCCAATCGTGGCCGTGACCGGGGTGCCCTGCAGCGCCAGCGCGACACCTCGATCGTCCGTGGCGGGCGGTCGATTGCCCGGTCCCATTGGAAGGCCGTCGCGGTCGAAGAATCGCGGCCGTCGAAGGTCCGCGATCCGTTCCACCTCGGCGAAGACCTCGGGCGGGGGCTGAGGAGGCTGCGGCGCGAAGCCGGGACGCCGACCTTCGCGGGGGAACATCGGCGGCGGCTGGGGCCCTCCGGGCGGCCCTAGGTCGGCGGCCCGGCCGGCCTCGCGGCGCAGGTCCTCATCGAGGCGCGCACGCACCCGCTCCTGATTGATCCAGACCAGCGCGAATCCCGTGACCGTCAGCAGCGACGCGATCGTGACGACGTTCCAGAGGATCAGGTTCGTACGGAGGGAGCGACGCACCCGCACGTCAACGCACCTCGTCCGGGGAGCGCATGACGTAGCCGAACCCATGGACGGTGTGGATCAGCTTCGTCACGTGGCCGGCATCCAGCTTCTTCCGGAGGGAGGTCACATGGAAGTTCACCGCGTTATCGGTGTTCTCCTCCGAGTCCCACACGTTCTCCAGGATGACTTCGCGAGTGAGGGTTCGGCCTACGTTCCGGGCCAGCGCTTCCAACAGGGTGTACTCGCGCGGCGTGAGGTGCACCTCCACGTCCGATCGGGTGACTCGGCGCGTGCGGGAGTCGATCTCGAGGTCGGCAACCCGAATGACGCCGGTGCGGACGACCTTGTCGCGACGAAGCAAGGCGCGGATCCGCGCGGTGAGCTCACGCGCGTCGAACGGCTTGACGAGGTAGTCGTCCGCACCGTCCTCGAGGCCGCGGACGCGGTCCTCGACCGAGTCGCGCGCGGTAAGCATCAGGATCGGAAAGGTGGCGCGCCGAGCGCGAAGCGCGCGGCACACGCCCCAACCGTCGAGGCGCGGGAGCATGACGTCCAACACGACGAGGCCGTAGTTCGTAAGCTCGGCAGCTTGGAGTCCGGCCTGCCCGTCGTGCTCGACGTCGACGCTGAACCCCTCGCGCGTAAGCGCGTGCGCGATCTGATCCGCGATCTCCACGTCGTCCTCCACAAGCAGGAGCCTCATCCTTGCGATCCTGACATTGGCGTGTGAGGATTCTGTGAGCAAGCGGTGCCGTACCGCCAAAGTGAGCAATCTTGAGCGCCGGATGCGTCGTCGTAGTGACGCGGGCTCGTTTCCGCGTTCGGTAGAGTGCACCTATGGTCGTCGGGCTTGGTATCGATCTCGTGGAGATCGCGCGGATCGCGCGGGCGATGGAGAATCCGCGTTTCGTGTACAAGGTCCTGACGGACGCCGAACGGGAGATCTGCACCACGCCGATGCGCGTCGCCGGCCGGTGGGCCGCCAAGGAGGCGATCTACAAGGCGCTGGGGCTTCCCATCACCTGGCACCAGATCGAGATCCTTCCGGACCATCTCGGGGCGCCGCGGGCGACCATCCGGTCGCACCACTTCGACAGCAAGCGGCTCCGACTGAACGTCGCCATCACCCACGAGCGCAGCCACGCCTGCGCGGTGGCGGTGCTGGAGCGAATCGTGCTTCAGGTTCCATCGCTCTGAGCCGGAGTGCTGAAGCTCTGAGGAGCGGAGGCTTCGGAACTCCTTCGCGGGTTCAGCTCGCGAAGAAGCGCATCTCCTCCAGCACCCGATTCGGAGCGTCGTCCATCACGTACCGGGCTGCTCTCGGCAGTCGCACCACGCGCGCCTCTGGCAGCGCCTCCGTCCACCGGTCGAGCGCCTCTTCGCCGAGGGAGATGTCCTCCATGCCCCACATGAACTGGGTGCGGAATCGGCGCAGCTCGTCGCGGCGCTCCCACAGCGCTTCGAACCAAGGGGAGTAGCGGAGGAGGTCCTCCGCCGCGGTGTAAGGGCCTTGGCGCTCCTTCTGCTTCACGAACGGCATCAGGTACTGCTCCCGCGTGAAGCGCGGCACCCGGTGCCGGTCGGCGAAAAGGACGGGAAGGAAGAAGCCGGGCGAGGCGGGAAGCACTCGGTAGTAGAACCGATTCAGCCAGTGGCCGAACAGCTTGAACAGCTGCTTCGCCACGCGGTCGTCGTGCAACGACCAAAGCCAGGTGTTCATCACGACGACCTCGCGCACCCTCGTCGGGTTCTGGAGCGCCCAGTTCAGGCCAATGGGGCCGCCGTAGTCGTGGACGACCAACGTGACGTCGTCCACGCCGAGTTTGTCGAGCAGCGACTCGAGCCGACGGTAGTGGGCGATGGGCGAGTAGTCGGCGGTCTCCGGCTTGTCCGAGAGGCCGAAGCCCAGGTGATCGGGCGCGATGCAGCGGTAATCGTTGCGCAGTCCCTTGATCAGTTTCCGGTAGCAGAACGACCAAAGGGGCGAACCGTGGACGAACACGATGGGTCGTCCACGGCCTTCATCGACATAGCTCATCCAGCCGTCGCCGGCGTTGTGCGCCTGCGTGAGAAATGGGTACTCGACGGTGTTGAGCCATGGGTGGGGATCGCTGATCCGCACAAGGGTCGCCATGCTCCACCTAAAGATACTCTTGCCTAGGTGGCTTCGTTTGGAGGAGAAGCATCGATCCGCGAAGGTTGTACGAATCGAGACCCACTCCCGTAAACTTATTGATATGAAGGGGAACCGCGCCAACGTCGGATGCACGATCGGCCTTATCGCCATCACAATCGGGTTTGCGCTGCGACGGAAGGGGGTGGAATCAAACTTCCCGACCTTGCCCGGCTCTCGGACCGAGGAGCTGCCGTACCTGCAATTCCTAGCTGAGCTCGGTCTCTATCTCGTTTTCCTTGGCACGTTCTTGATCCTTCTAAGCTTTGGACGTTGGCTTTTCCCGAGGCGGGACGACTAGCCCGCCCGCCGCAATTCGTTGACCAGAAGGTGGGCCCGCCGAGTTGGCTCGGGGATTCGGTAACCGCCGTGGCAAGCCAGGGTGGTCTGAATCGCACCGTCGAGATCCATCCGGTGCCCGGGCGAGACGATCAGCGGGTTGGTGCCGTCCTTCGTCCGCACCGCGGCCCCGAGCGTCTCCTTTTTGTAGATGAGCGGACACCAGTCGCCGCGCTCGCGCGCCGGATCCTCGTGGTGGCCCACCAGGATCGACTTCGCGCACCCGAACGTCGGCCGGTCTACGAGGAGTCCGAAGTGGCAGCCGATCCCCATCTTTCGCGGGTGCGCCAGCCCCTGCCCATCCAGCATCACGACGTCGGGTTCGGTCTCGAGCTGCTCCCAAACCTTAAGCAGCGCGGGGGTCTCGCGAAAGCTAAGCAGCCCCGGTACGTACGGGAAAGTCGTTTCCGTTCGAAGACCGCGCTGCTCGACCACCTGCATATCTGGCAGCCGCAAGACGACGATGCCGGCGTACACGACATCGGAGAACCGATCGAACGAGATGTCGCACCCGGCGACCGTCTGAGCCGGTCGCTCGAGCGGCTCCAGCCTCACCTGCGAAGCGAGCTCCTTCTGGAGCTCAACCGCCTCACTCGGCGTGAGGTCCCACGAGTGAAGCTGCCGATACTGAGCCATCCGTCCTTAGACGAGCGCGAAGCGCCTTAGACTGCGGCGATTCATCGCCGCTTTGGGAGCTAGCTGTTGATGGATCCAGCCGCTGGACGACTTCTGAGCGGCATTGTGCCGCTCAGAAGTCGTCCGGAACGTTTAGTCGGTCGATTCCGAAGCTTCCTACCGTTCTCTGCCAGGCCAGATCGGCATGTCGCTCGAACCAGGAGGCGGAGCACCAAGGATAGTCGCGTGCGTCCTGGACCAGTCCGTGCCGCACGGCGTTTTGATGAACGTAGTTGAGCCGGGCCAAGTAGGAACGGTGGTGGGTGAGCATGGTCTGCCAGTACCCGTGCCACACCACGCGGCCCGCCGTTCCGTCCTGCTTGTTTAACGCGTGTGCCGTCACGCCATGCAGTTGGCGGGTGATCGAGTTGAGCTCGCTCCCGGAGCCGGGGCTGATGCCGATGACGTGGTAATGGTTCTCGAACACCGCCCAGGCTTGGAGATGCCAGCCATGATCCTCGAAGGTACCGAGTAGCGCGTCGTGGAGGGCGGCAATGCGCTCGCGACCGGAGAAAAGTCGTTCGCGCCGGTACGTGCCGGCGGTCACGATATAGGTGCCGGGACCGCACACAGCCCTAGATGGGCTGTGTGCCCACTGCTTCATGCAGCTAGATTACTTCTTTATGCCGAGCGGTTCACCGTCCGCTCGGCCGTCAAGGCGGCGATGAATCGCCGCAGTCTAAGGCGCTTCGCGTTTAAGCCGAGCGCAGGGCGTTGTCGAGGTCCTCGATGAGGTCGGCCTCGTCCTCCACGCCGACGCTCAGTCGGAGCATCGTGGGCGGGATGCCGCGCTGGAGGCGCTGCTCCTCGGTCATCGTGGCGTGAGACATCAGCGGCGGGTAGGCGATGAGGCTCTCGACGCCGCCGAGCGACTCGGCGAGGAGGAACACCTTGCTGCTCTCGGCGACCTTGCGCGCGAGCTCCACCGATTCCAACTCGAACGCGAGCATGCCGCCGAAGCCTGTCATCTGGCGCTTGGCCACCGCGTGGTCCGGGTGCGTCACCAAGCCCGGATAATGGACACGGGCCACCCGAGAGTGACCCGCAAGGAATTCCGCGACCGCTTGAGCGTTCGAGCAGTGACACTTCATGCGACACGACAGGGTCTTGACGCCGCGCAGGGAGAGCCAACAGTCGAAGGGCGACGGCACGGCGCCCCAGGCCTTGTTCCACTCGAACATGTGGAGGTGCAGCTCGGGGTCGTTGGTGACGGCCGCGCCGCCGATGACGTCCGAGTGGCCCGAGATGTACTTCGTCGTCGAGTGAACGACGATGTCCGCGCCCAGATCGAGCGGGTTCTGAAGCGCCGGCGACGCGAAGGTGTTGTCGAACACCACCGTCAAGCCGTGCTTCTTCGCCTCGCGGCACACCGCGGCGATGTCGCTCACCCGCAGATTCGGGTTCGTCGGCGTCTCGAAGATCAACATCTTTGTGTTCGGCTGCACCGCGTCGTGGATCGAGAGCGGATTGTGGGCGCAGAAGAACGACGTCGTGATGCCCTGGCGGTTGAGGTGCTTCTCGGCGAGCCGGAAGGTGCCGCCGTAGATGTCGTTCGCCATCAGAAGGTGGTCGCCGTTCTGTAGCAGCGAGAACGCCGCCCCGATCGCCGCCATGCCGCTGGCGAACAGCACCGCGTGCTGGCCGTTCTCGAGCGCGGCAATGACCTGCTCGAGAATCTCGCGGTTGGGGTTGGCGCACCGCGTGTAGTCGATCGGCGGGATGTGATCGAGATCCTCCCAGGCGAACGTAGCCGACTGGTAGAGCGGCGGGATCACCGCACGGTACTTCGGATCGGGATCCTGCCCGACGCGCAGGGCCTTGGTGGCGAATCGCATGACGAGCGGAGGATACAACGGCGATGGTCGATTTGAACGAGTGCCGATGCCGAAAGTGCACGCTCGTTCGTCCCGGGGGTCATTCGCATAACGACCGTCGCCTACAGCGGGTGTGCGCCTAATGAGGCCAACGACGTGCGGCCACGCGCCGCGAAGTTCGACATATCGTTCCAACGACCGTCAAAAATTGTTGCCCCGAGCGCAAGAAGGCGTGTATGATGATTTCACTCCGCTTGCGGAGTGACCTAAAGAACGAGGGGCACCACCGGCCAGGGGAGAGATGCTCGGGAAACCGAGCAGGCCGGTTGGGGCCCCTCTTGGTTTTTGGGCAAGTAAACTCTCCCCATGCCCGTTTACCGCGTCTGCCGGACCTTCACGGTCGAGAGCGGACACATGCTCAGCAAGCACCCGGAGCGCTGCCGATTCCCCCACGGGCACACCCGACGGGTCGAGGTCGTCGTCGCGGGCGACGCATTGGACGACAACGGGATGCTCGTCGACTTCAAAGCCCTAAAGCTCGCGGTTCAGGATTACATCGAGCGGTACGACCACGCGATGGCGGTCAATTCGAACGATCCGCTGCTGCCGGAGCTCCGCCGGATGTACCCGGCCGACGCCCTCGTCGTCTTCGACGACCTCGAGCCGAGCACCGAAGTGATCGCCAAGGATCTGTACGATCACGTCGCGGCCGTGCTGCGCGACGGCTTCGTCCGCGAGCCGTACGTGATCCAACCGGGCCGCGTGCGACTCGAGCGGGTGCGGGTGGGCGAGACCCCGAACTCCTGGGCCGAGTACGGCGATTAGCGGCGCAAGTTAGTCGGAGTCGCCCAGGGTGAACCAGAAGGTGGCACCCTTGCCGGCAACGCTCTCGGCCCAGGTTCGGCCGCCGTGCCGCTCCACGATCCGGCGCACGTTTGCCAGTCCGATCCCCGTGCCCGGAAACTCCGAGTCGAGCACCAGACGCTCGAAGGGCAGCCACAGCTTGTGCTCGTACTGCATGTCGAAGCCGACGCCCTCGTCCGCGACGAAGAACGCTCCGTCTTGCTGCCCAACTCGGATCGACCCTCCGTTCGGCGAGAACTTGGCCGCGTTCTCCAGGAGGTTCAGGTAGACGAACCGCACCAGGCGGATGTCGCCTCGCGCACGTAGATTCGGCTCGATCTCGAAGCGGATCGGCGTCGTTCGGGGGACCCTTTGAATCTCTTCGGCGATGACGCGCGCGATCTCGCTTAGGTCCAGCGGCTCAACGACCATCTGGGCGCGGCCGATGCGGGAGAGCTGGAGGAGCTCGTCGATAAGGTCTCCCAGACGACGCGCGGCGTTACCCTGCCGCTCCAGAAGCACCACGCCGTCTTCGTCCAGCGATCCGGCGTGCTCGGCGCGCAGGATGTGGCTCGTGCTGATGATCGCCCGGAGCGGCGCCCGCAGGTCGTGGGACACCGAGTAGGTGAAACCCTCGAGTTCCCGCACCGCTGCCTCGAGCTCAGCCGTCCGGGCCTTCACCCTCGCCTCCAGCTCGGCGTTCAACTCCCGCAGACGCGAATCCGACCGCGCGCGCTCCAGCTGAGCCCACACCCGCTCGGCAACGTTCTGGATGAGCTCAATCTCGTCGTCCGTCCACTCTCGGGGTTCCCGGTTGAGCACGGCGATGCCGCCGACGTGCTTTCCACCCCGGAAGATCGGGGCCGCCACCACCGCGGAGACGCCCATCATCCGCATGATCTCGACATCGAACTCCCTGTCGGCATCCACGTCGTCCACGGCGAGCGTGTGGCCGGCGTTTAGGTGCGCGGAGACCTTCGCGCCGAAGTCAGAGAGCCGATGTCTTGGCGGCGCAGGAGGAAGGCCAGGAGCGTAGTCGCTGAGAAGAACCGCCTGATCGCCGTCCTCGAGCACCTCCGACATGCCGCATCGTGCCGCGCCGAGGTGCTCGCAGAGCATCGCCAGCGCGACGTCGGCGACGGCCTTCGGGTCGGTCAGGGCGCGCGTGCCGTCCACCAGTCGAGCGATGAACGCTTGCCGCTCCATGCCGGCGCGAATCTCCGTGACCTCAAGGCAGGTGCCGACGAGCGAGATTGCCTTACCCTCCGCATCGAACTGCACGATCCCATCGTCCCGCAGCCACCGTCGGTAGCGCGAGCCGGCGTGCCCACGGAACTCGAGCCGAAAGCTCGGCTGCTCCGGAGTGCAACTGAGGTACATCGTCCGAAATCGCTCCCGGTCGTCGGGATGGATGCAAGGCTCGATGTCGTCGAACGAGCAGACGCCGCCTGGGGGCAAGCCAAGCAGCTGCTGGTCCCGCTCGTCGTAGTAGGCGAGGCCAGTCGTGAGGTCGACCCGCCACATCCCCATCCCGCTTGCCGAGAGGGCGAGTCCCAACTCCTCGCGTCGGGTTTCGAGTTCGGCCTGGGTGGCGTGCAGGGCGGAGACGTCGAACGTGAAGCCGTGCACCTTGACCACTTCGCCCGCCGCGTCGCGCGTCACCACGCTTCGGTCGCGAATGTAGACCCAGTGGCCGTCGCGGTGTTGCAGCCGATAGTCGATCTCGCGCAGACCGCTTGGGTTCTCCTCCCGCTTGCGCCACACCGTTTCGAGGTCGTGCGGATGAATCCTCGATCGCCACCACTCCGAATTCGCGGGGACTTCGCTAGGGGCGAACCCCAGGAGTTCTTGAAGGTGCTCGGAACGACGAACCTCGCCGGTGGCGCGATTCCACTCGTAGAGCAGTCCGCCCGCCGCTTGCGTCGAGAGCCGGTGACGCTCCTCCGCTTCCTTCCGAGCGGTGATGTCCGTCAGGAAGACTCCGATCCCGTCGCCGAACGGGACGATGTCCATCTCGAGCCACCGGTCGACGATCGCAGAATGAACCTCGATCCTCTCAGCCTGCCGCGACGCCATCACACGTCGCCACGCCTGGCCTTGCGGTTGGTCGTACAGCTGGGGGTGCGCTTCCCAAACGTTGAGGGCGGTCGGGTCGTAGCCGTTCTTCGCGAGAGCGAGTCCCGCCCGATTGACGAAGCGCACGGTCCAGTCCGGCGCGATCGCGGAGAACGGCTGGGGCAGGAGATTTAGGACGCGCGCGGTCGCGGGGTCGTCGAACGGCGACCCCGCGAACTCCGGCGGCTGTTGGTCGTCCTGTACCTCGGCCAAGATATCTCCATTCTACGGCGGTAAGGGCGGCCAAGTACACCTGTCGGCGGGCTACGAAACCCCAGGTGTAGACTTGGCTTATCCCGCAACGGCGCGAGACCAATTAGCGTGCAACCCAACGTACCAACCCGGCAAGAATTCCTGCACATTTCAGGACCCGAAAAGATCCTGTTCTACGTGATGATCTACGCCAGCCTGGCCTTCATGGTCTGGCAGATCGTCCAGCGCGTGCGGCTATGGAAACAAGGACGCCCCACGTCGCAGGCGCTGCGCGAGGGGTGGCGCTACTGGCTCCCCACCAAGGAGGGAGCGGCCAAGTGGTTGTCCAACTTCACGAGCTACGTCCTTCTCCAAAAGAAGGTCCGATCGTCGCGCAAGAAGTCCGGCGCGCCGATGCACCTGATGATCTTCTATGGGTTCGTCGCGATGTTCGTGGCGACGAGCCTTCTGGCGGTCGCGACGTACGGTCCGTACAACTTCCACCGGGGAAGCTATTACCTGGCCTACGAGACGGTGTTCGACCTGCTCGGCCTCCTGTTCGTAATCGGCGTCGGGTGGGCGTTCGTGCGCCGCGCGCTGGCGCTGAAGAAGGAGCTCGGGGCCGCGAAGCTCACCGAGCCTGATCCGGTTCAAGCCGACAAGCAGGCGTTCCACCGCAGACGTTTCCCCCTGAGCCACTCCGCCCACGACTTCTGGACGCTCGGACTGCTCTTCACCATCGGCGTCACGGGGTACTGGCTCGAGGCAGCGCGCATCTCGGTGAACCCGCAGGAGGTGGCCGCGTGGGACCAGGCCTCGGTCGTGGGATACGCCTGGGCCCAGCTGCAGGGCACCGTCTCGATCCCGTTGTACAAGTTCGCCTGGTGGTTCCACATGGTCTGGGTGGCGGTCTTCTTCGCCGTCCTGCCGCAGATGCGGATTCGGCACGTCCTGATGGCGATCGCCTCCACCGCGGGCAAGCCGGAGCGGCCGATGGGCCACCTCAGGACGATTCCCATGGAGGAAGTCGAGGAGACGGAGCAGGTCGGCGTCAAGCTGGCGCGCGACTACTCGCGCTGGCACCTGATGTCGCTCGACGCCTGCATGGAGTGCGGTCGCTGCACCGAGGTGTGCCCGGCTTGGAATGTAGGAAAGGTCCTCAATCCTAAACAGGTCGTGCAGGACATCCGCGGCGCGATGAAGGACGGTACCGAGGTCGCCGCGGCCGTGAGCGAGGAAGCGCTCTGGGCGTGCACCACCTGCAACGCCTGCGTCGAGGCCTGTCCGGTCCTCATCCGGCACGTCGATTTGATCGTGGATTCGCGGCGAAACCTAGTCAGCGAAGGCGCGCTGAGCGGCTCCGCCGCCACCATGCTGCGCCAGACCGCGAGCACGAGCAACGCCTGGGGCGCTCCGGCAAACACCCGCGAGGACTGGATGAAGGGGCTCGACATCCCGCTCTGCCGCGATGGCGTCGAGTTCGAATACCTGTTCTGGGTCGGGTGCGCCGGCGCCACGGATCCGGGCGCGGTCAAGACGACGAAGGCGGTCGCCGATCTGCTCAAGAAGGCGGGCGTGAAGTTCGCTTGTTTGGGCAAGGAAGAAGCGTGCACCGGAGATCCCGCGCGGCGCGTGGGCGAGGAGTTCCTTTACCAAGAGAAGGCGATGCAGAACGCGTCCGTCTTCGAGCGGTACGGGGTCAAGAAGGTCGTCACCGCCTGCCCGCACTGCCTCAACACGCTGAAGAACGAGTACGGCGAATTTGGGGCGCAGATGGAGGTCTACCACCACTCGCAGCTCCTGCAGACCCTCGTCCGCAAGGGCGACCTGCTGGCGGCCAAGCCGCCGCGTGAAGAGGTGGTCTACCACGACCCGTGCTACCTGTCGCGCGTGAACGACGAGAGCGAGGCCCCTCGCGAGATCGTTGCCGGCATGGCGGACCCGGAGCACCACAGCAAGAAGACCCTCTGCTGCGGCGCCGGCGGCGGCCGCATGTGGATGGAGGAGCCTCCCACCCAGCGCCCCGCGAATCGACGCGCCGAGGAGCTGATCGCGACCGGCGCGAAGACCGTCGCCGTCGCCTGTCCGTTCTGCCGGATCATGCTCGGCGACAGCCTGAAGCAGGCAAAGCCAGACGAGGAGATTCGACTCGTCGATCTGGCGGAGATGCTGCAGGAGGCAAACCGCACCCCGGAGGTGACGACATCGAACGCAACCGACGCGACGCCGTAGCGCTGTTTGGGCTCGCGGCGTTGGCGTTCGGAGTGGCGGGCGCGATCGTTGCAGGTACTCGCGGCGCGCTGCCCGCCGACAACCCCCTCAGCGGACTGCTCGGAACTCCGATAAAGCGGACGCCCTGGGGACGTACGACCTTCTCCGATGATCCGGCTCACAGCACAGCGCTCGGCCACCGCCTCGCGCTTGGGGCATGTGGGCTTGGCATCTCGCTGGCGATCGGTGGGATCCTCACCCTTCGTCGCGGTCTCTAAGAGGAAGGCGCGTTTCCGTACGCGCCTCCTCGTCTGTGCGCGGGAATGACGCCCGCGCCATGGCTTAGTCCGGACTGACGTTGATCATCGTGCCGAGCACGCCCGGCGCAGCACCGAGGGCCTCGTCGATCTTGGTCGCGTCCTTGCCGCCGGCGGTGGCGAAGTCCGGCCGGCCGCCGCCGCCGCCGCCCGCGATCTTGGCGACCTCCCGCAGGAGGTTGCCGGCGTGCGCGCCCGCGGTCACCGCGTCGGGGCCGACCTTGCAGATGAACTGCACCTTGTCGCCGGTGACGACCGCGCCGAGGGTCACTTGATTGGCCTTGCCGGCCGCGGCGTTGTCCACCGCGCTGGCGGCGAGCTTCGCATCGACGTCGCCGAAGTTGCGGCGCCACAGCACGATCGGGCCGATCTCCACCGTCTCCGTGGCTTCGTTCGCGGTGCCCGTGCCGCCCATGGCGGCCATCTCGGCCTTCTCGCGGCGACGTCGCTCTTCCTTTGCCTGCTCGAGCGTTCGCTCGACGGCGGGCAGCAGGTCGCGGGGACTTGCCTTGAGCAGGGCGGCCGCGTCGCGCACGCGCCGCGTCTCTTCGAGAACGCTCTCGTACGCCGCCTCGCCGGTGATCGCCTCGATGCGGCGCACGCCGCTCGCGGCGCTGCTCTCGCTCACGATGCGGAAGAGACCGATCTCGCCCGTGGTGCGCACGTGGGTGCCGCCGCACAGCTCCCGGCTGAACTCGCCGATCTCGACCATACGGACGCGGTCGCCGTACTTCTCGCCGAACAGCGCCATGGCGCCCTTCGCCTTCGCTTCGGCGATCGGGAGGTCCGCATAGGTCGTCACCGGGGTGTTCGCCAGAGCCTCCTCGTTCACCATCCGCTCCACCTGGGCGAGCTCGTCGGGCGTCATGCCCTTGCCGTGGGTGAAGTCGAAGCGGAGATTGTCCGGTCCAACGTAGGAGCCGGCTTGGGTGACGTGCGTACCGAGGACGGTTCGCAGCGCGGCCTGGAGGAGGTGCGTCGCGGTGTGATTGCGGCGGATCCGATCGCGCCGCGCCCCCAGCACCTGGGCGGCGACATCGAGACCAAGGAGAGCCTCGGGCTCGATCGCGCCGGTCGCCTCGTGCCAGAAAGTGCCCGCGTTCTTGGTGGTGTTGCTCACCGTGAGCGTGAGGCCGTCCTTCGCGCCGCCCTTCAGCGTCAGGGTGCCGTGGTCGCCCGTCTGGCCGCCCGACTCTGCGTAGAAAGGCGTCCGATCCAGGGCCACTCGGTACCGGCCGTCGCCGAGCGGTCGCACGCGGACGACTTTCGCGTCGGCGGCACTGTCCGTGTAGCCGACGAACTCAGTCGCCTCCGGCGCTTCGGGCAGCGCGATCTCATCGGCCGCGCTCACGCCGCCGTACACCGATTCGCGATCCTGAGCGCCGCGAGAGCGCTCCTGCGCCGTTCGAAGCGCCGCCTCATACCCTTCCTCGTCGACCGAGACGCCGAGCTCCTCGGCCAGCTCGCGGGTGACCTCGAGCGGGAAGCCGAACGTATCGTAGAGCCGGAACGCGACGTCGCCGGAGAGGGTACGGCCGTCGCCGAGACGGACCAGCTCCTCCTGGAGGAGGCTCGAACCCGAGGCGAGCGTGCGGCGGAAGAGCGCCTCCTCGTTCCGGAGGGTCTCCACGATCACGTCGCGCCGCTCGTTCAGCTCGGTGTAGAAGTCGCCCATCGACTCCACCACGCCCTGGAACACCTCGTGGAAGAACGGCCGCTCGAAGCCGAGCGATCGGGAGCCTTTGAGGACGGCGCGCCGAATGAGGCGGCGCAGGACGTAGCCCCGGCCGTTGTTGCCCGGCAGGATGCCGTCGGCGATGCAGAAGCAGGCGGTGCGGATGTGGTCCGCGATGATCCGCATGGCCCGGTCCTTGTCGTGGTCTTGGCCGTACACCAAGGTGCCGCCGATCTCTTCCAGCTTGCGGAAGATCGGTTGGAAGGCGTCGGTGTCGTACACCGTCTGCTGTCCGCTGAGCACGAAGGCGGTGCGCTCGAGACCCATGCCGGTGTCGATCGACTGGAACGGCAGGTTCGGCATGCCTTCCTTCTGGTAGCCGAGCTTCGGATTCGACGCGTCTTTAAGATGGCCTTGCCACTCGTACTGGATAAAGACGTCGTTCCAGATTTCCACCCACTTGCCGCTGGCGTCGTCCTCCAGCCACTGATCGCGCGAGTACGCTCCGGACGGCGGCTCCTCGTCCGCCACCCAATAGAACATCTCGGAGTTCGGGCCGCACGGGCCGGGAGGGCCGGAGCTGAACGCGCCGGCGGGCCAGTAGTTCGTCTCCTCGCCGAGCCGGAAGACGCGGGCGGCGGGGTCCAGGCCGGTGGGAGTGATCCAGAACGCCCACTCGTCGTACGCCTCGTCGTCGTTCTCGAAGACGGTGAAGCTGAGGCGGCGCGGGTCGAGGCCGAGCCACTCCTTGCTGGTCAGGAACTCCCAAGAGAACGCGATCGCCTGCGGCTTGAAGTAATCGCCGAAGGAGAAGTTGCCCATCATCTCGAAGAACGTGAGGTGGGTGGCGTCGCCCACCTCCTCGATGTCTCCGGTGCGGACGCACTTCTGCGCCGTGGTGAGCCGCCGGTTCTCCGGCTGCGCCACGCCCCGGAAGTACGGCTTGAACTGGATCATGCCCGCTCCGTTGAACAGCAGGCTCTCGTCCAATCGCCCGGTTACGTCGTACGGGATGAGCGAACCCGAGGGGAAACGAAGGTGCCCCTTGGACTCAAAGAACCGCAGATACTTCTCGCGCAGCTCGCGAACCGTCATGCCTCAGAGGGTACCGCCCCGGGTCGTACTGTACGATGCAACGCGAAGTGCCTTGGAGCGCAGCGATTCACGGTCGCTTGGTGATTCGTGCGATCGCTACTGCTGGTAGGTAGTCGGGCTCGACGGCAATGGCCTTCGCTGCCGCATAGCGAACGCGATCAGCACCATTCCCGCGCCGATCGCCATACCGATGAAGGCAATGTCGTTCAAGCTGCGCTCGAGAATTCCGTAAGGCGACGCCTCCCGAGTTCCCATGAAGGAGTATTCCTTCGGCCATGCAATCTTGTTCGAGGACCCGCGGAGCAGTGCGAAGAGCCCGAAGACGAGCCAACCCGTTCCAACCGGTCGGTCCGCAAACCATCCTGGGGGATCGTCAAGAAAACTGACTTTCTGCATGAAGCAATGACGTTGCTCCCAAGGACAAGGATTCAGCGACCTTGTCGCTACCAACGTAGGCGAGTCGCGGTCTCGACTTTCTCGGACCTTGGCGACGAGGGGCTGCCCGGTTCAGTTCACTACTTGCATGGAAGACTTAGTGGGATTGCTAGAAGTCTGCGCCGCGGTTTTCGAGTGGCTCTGCGAGGGCCTTTGCTCTCTCGCAGATCTCGTGGCAAACATCCTCTCGTACGGTTCCTCTCCGAGTGGAGACGATGACGTCCGACGCCAGAACCAAATGTGACCGTTTGTTGGCCGAGTCGGTCCGGTTTGAAGACACATCGATTCTCCACCGCTTCTGCCAAGGATTCGAAAGCTGCGCAAGCTCAATCGTCCCCTGCCAACTTCGACTAAGAAGCAACTCGCCTCACTCTCAAACCGGAGGAGTCCCAAAAACCTCCAACCCTCTCGCACATCGTCGACGACATGCCGTTCAATGCAAGTGTATGGACAACCATGATCTCAGCGACGTCGCCGAAGTCGCCATTCGGCCCTTCGTGTGGTTGGTTCGCGGCATCTGGTTCGTGATCGAGGTCGCTTGGGAGTGCGTTTGCTATCCCTTCTCCGGGACCGCGCGGCGAGCGAAAGCAGAAGAGCAACGGATTCGCCGTCGCCGCACTCTATAATTCGCCCGTGCGCGAGGTTAGCTGCGACATCCTGATCGTCGGTGGGGGAACTGGGGCGTGCGCGGCGGCGCTCGCGGCTTGCTCCATGGGGTACCGCGTGGTCGTCGCGGAAGAGACCGACTGGCTCGGGGGCCAGCTCACGTCGCAGGCGGTTCCGCCGGACGAGCATCCCTGGGTCGAGCAGTTCGGCTGCACGCGCCGGTACCGACAGTACCGAGACGGCGTGCGGCAGTTCTACCGCGACCACACCCCGCTCCGGTGGGAGCACCGCAAAGACCCTCACTTGAACCCTGGCGGAGGCTGGGTCAGCAAGCTGTGCCACGAGCCGAGCATCGGGTGGCAGGTCATCAAGACGATGCTCCGCCCGTACATCGCCAGCGGCTTGCTGGAAGTCCACCTGCGGTACGTGCCGGTGGAAGCCGACGTGGTCGGCGATGAGGTGCAGTGCGTCACCCTCGTTTCCGTCGGCACCCGCGACGAGATCGTCGTGTACCCGCGGTACGTGCTCGACGCCACCGAACTTGGCGACCTCCTGCGCATCACTGGCACGGAGTACGTGAACGGCGCCGAGAGTGCGGCGCAGACGGGCGAGCCGAGCGCCGTTCAGGGCGAGGCGCAGCCGCAGAATCAGCAGGCGATCACCTGGGTGTTCGCGATGGCGCACGACGCGGGCTCCAATCGCGTCGTCGACCGCCCGGAGCAGTACGACGGTTGGCGCGAGTTCCGGCCCAGCTTCTGGCCCGGCCCGCTCCTCGGCGCGAAGGACTTGAACCCTCACGACAACAAGCCGCGCGAGATGCCCTTCATGAGCGAGGACTGGTGGAACTGGTTCTGCTATCGCCAGATCGTCGAGCCGTCCCACTTCGAGGCGGGCACCGTGCCGCACCCGGTGACGATCGTCAACTGGCCGATGAACGACTACTTCCTGGGCCCGGTCATCGACGTGGACGACGACTGGAACCCCGCCGCCTGCGACTTCGTGCCGTACTCCGGCGGCGAGAAGTCGGCGGAACGGCTCTTGGACGCGAAGGAGCTCTCGCGTTGCCTCCTCTACTGGCTGCAGACCGAGGCGCCGCGTCCGGATGGCGGAACTGGCTTCCCGGGGCTGTACCTTCGCCCAGACGTGATGGGCACGGAGGACGGCTTCGCCAAGGCGCCGTACATCCGTGAGTCGCGCCGCATCGTGGCGCGGAAGACGGTGGTCGAGCAAGAGGTCTCGGCCCCGGAGAATCCCGGCCGAGATCGCGCGGTCGAGTTCGCGGACTCCGTGGGTATCGGCGCGTACCGAATCGACCTCCACCCGAGCACCGGCGGCGACGCCTACATCGACACCAGCGCCCTGCCATTCCAGATTCCCCTCGGCTCCCTCATCCCGGTACGGGTCAGGAATCTCCTGCCCGCGGCGAAGAACCTCGGCGTCACGCACATTACCAACGGCTGCTACCGGCTTCATCCGGTCGAGTGGAACATCGGCGAGTCCGCCGGCCTCCTCGCTGCGTTCTGCCTCAAGTGGAGCGTCGAACCCGGTCAGGTTCACGAGAGTATCGAGCTCACCGAGGAGTACCAGGCCCTGCTGCGCGCGCAGGGAGTCGAGATCGAGTGGCCGAGGCTCAGAGCGCTCTAGCCCCGATCGTCGGCCTGAACAATCTACGACGCTCCACCAACCTAACGAGACGCCCATGACCTATCTCGCTCTCGGAGACTCGATCAGCATCGACGAATACACCGGCGTGAAGGGCGGCGGGGCGGCAAGCCAGCTCGCCCAACTTCTTGATGCCGAGCGGTTCATGAACTTCACGCGCGATGGGCACACCAGCGGCCCGCTGCTGCAGGAGATGCAGACCGCCGCGGCGATGCCCGGCACCCTGCCCGCCATCGACCTCGTCACCGTGACGATCGGTGGGAACGACGTCCTCTCCGGCTACTACATGCGGGAGATCGGCGAACGCGGCGCGGAGCGAGTGGCGGTTGATCGGCTCATCGGGAACCTCGACAAGATCGGTGCGCTCTTGGCCCAACTGAGCTGCCCGGTCATCCTGAGCGGAATCTACGACCCGACCGACGGGGACGACTCGAAGGCAGGAGAGATGGGCCTTCCGGTCGAGGCGCGCGGAACGCTGCGGAGGGTGAATGCCCACATTCAAGCCGTCGCGCTTCGGCACGGCTTCCTCTACGCCGACCTCGAGCGGCTCTTCCTTGGACACGGCTTCTGGTCCGCCGAGCCGTGGCTCGTGATGCACATCGAGCCAAATCTCGCGGGCGCCAAGCAGATCGCTCGGCATTGGCACGATCTGTACCAAAGCCGCTAGTGTTTCACGGGAAACATCCCGGCGAGAACGCGACTCCGGCGATCGCGGTCCCAACAACTACGATGGGAACCGACGAGAAGAAGCCGCAGCCGACGCTCAGGGACCTGAGCTACCCGGACATCGACGACGCCGACGCGAACGGCATGACCCTGGACGACCTCGATCCGGAAATCGCGAGGGAACGCCGCCCCACGGGTGAGCACCGAGACCACCCAGCCGAAGGCCCGGACATCGGCTGAACGGTGCCAAGCTCGGAAGATCCTTCCCGCGGAGGATCTCCCGGCTAGGGCGTTGGGAGCGGCGCTACCGCTTACTGCGGCGCTTGCGCATCTCCGACGTCGTCGTGCGCGATTGCTCGCTCACGTAATCCTGAATGAGCGTTCGCAATTCCGGATCGAGTTGCGCCATCGGGCCGAGAGGGTGGCACGCTGGGTTTTCGAGGGTGCCGACGAAGGTGTCGCGGATGCGGCGCGAGGCGGCGGCGACGGGGTCGAACGTCTCCTCGCGGCCGCTGCGGCGCACCTTTTCGCGCCCCAGAGTGTAGGGCGACACGAACACGATCTCCTCGCGGTGACGCACCTTGCTCGCCTTCGCTTCGAACGGCTCGGCGTGGGTGCGAAGGGTGACCTGCACCCGGGCTCCCCGCTTCCGATCGAGGTCGGGGTAGCGCACGCGAAGGTCCGTTTTCTCCAGCACGTCCTCGTCGAGCGGAGCGTGCCGCGCGATGGGAGCGTGCTCGTTGAGCACGTCGAGCACGAGTCGCTCGAGCGCATCGCCCGCCAAGCCGGGAAAGATCTGCGGCACCAGCTCCATGTCGAGGTGGGTGCGGCGGTTCAAGACCTTCGCCGCGCCGCGCGCCTGCTGCAGCATGAGTCGCAGGTAATGGTTGGCCGCGCGGCGCTCGAGGTCGTCGATGAGGGGCGGCGGCCCTTCGAACGCCACGCCCCACGCGCGTACGTCGTGCGCCTGATCGGCCCGGATCGGAATCCACTCCTCGTTGAACGCCTGGAGCCTGGCGTCGTGCTGGCGAACGGTGAAGACTCGAGTCCGATTGGCGAGCAGTGCCTCGTAGTCGTCGGCGAGGCGCCGCACGTAACCCGTCCAGGCCGCACCCGCGTCCCCCTCGGGGCGCGGAGGCAACATGAACTGGAAGTCCGCCGTCTCGAACGCGCCGCCGCGCTCGGCGGCCAGGCGCATCGCCTCGGCCGCCGCAGCGACGTAGTCCTCCACTCGAAGGCGGAATCCCGCCTCGAGCGCCAGCGGCGCGTCTTCCGTGCTCACGACTGCGCTGACTCTACCGCGCTACGAGCGGCGGATCAGGCTCGTTCGTGCCGGCTGATGCCGGGTGAGCACCGAAGCGAGCAGTCCGGTGACGCCCACGGCGCCGATCACGGCGCGGTAGACGAGCGGCTCCCGCTTCAGGAAGAACGCCGCTCCCACGAACGCGGCGCCGTACAGGAAGTCGATCGCCAGATGCCCCTTCATCGGCAAGGCCGGAACGAGACCGAGCTCGTACCGAGTCAGCACGGCGTATCCAAACGCGAGGATGGCGCCGGCGTACGAGACCCAACTCGCGGTCGCGCCTACTTTCACCAGATGCGGCAGGATGGCCAGCGCAGTGCCGGCCGAGTAATCCAGAGCGCCATGCACCGTCGTCGGAATGACGCGGTAGGCGGGTTCGCGGTCGAGGAGGCCGATCATGACCGTACGACCGACTAAAGTACGGTGCAGGTTTCCTCGGCTTTGCCCATGAGAGCCGTTCGGATGCGCTTTGATGAGAGGATGCGAACGTGGCTCCGCTTGCTTTGGGAAGGCGCCAAGGCGGCGAGAGATCTCCTGGACCGAGCGTCGGACCGGCTCAGCCCATACGAGTGGTGGCAGCGTCGCCGAAACTGACGGTCGGAGTTTCGTCCGACCCAGTGCCCCACGACTCCGATCGCGAGCTTCCTTACCTCCATGGGACTTCTTGAGGCGGTTTGGGAAGTCTGCTCGTGGGTCGTGGGTGGGTTCTGCCGGTGGCTGTTCGAATCGGTTCTCTTCGGGTTCTGGGATTTCTGTGGCCGGCTTTACGAGAGCTGGCAGCATCGTCGGTCGTGACGATTAGCTAGATAAACTGATCGGGTGCGGCAACCCCCTCCGATCGAAGAAACTCCAGGCAGGATGATCTGGTACGTCGTGTCGGGCGTCGTGCTGATCATCCTCGCGCTCTATTCCGAGATCGGCGTCCGACCGAAGCCGCTCATCCCGATCGGAGGACACATGGGGATGGTGGTGTTGGCGTTCGGCCTCGCCTTCGGAGCCGCCGTCTTCGACCGGTTCCTGCCGAAGTGGGGAAGCCTCGGGTGGTTCGTCGTCGCGTTCGTGGTGCTCCTCATGCAGAGCAGCGCCCAGACGTCCGCGTTGCCGATCCTGCTGTGCGCCGGCACCTTCCAACTCCTGCGGGCGTTGCTCCGCGTCCAGTGGCCTACGGAGTGACCAAGTCACATCGTCTTTTCCCGCAACCAGACGGCGAACTCTTCCACCGTCCGGAACAAAGCGTCCGGACGGCGATCCTCTAAGCGGTCGGGGCGCGCGGACTCCGCCCAGGCGGCGGCCACGGCAACCATCCCACACTCGTGAGCGTCGTCCACGTCCTTGGGCGAGTCACCGACGTACGCTACTCTCGACGCCGGAATGCCCCAGTGACCGAGAATCCGGCGAAGCCCCTCGGGCTTGCACGGGCCGTGCTCGCACCCGGTCTCCACGTGCTCGAAGACACCGGCCAGGCCCACGCGGCGCAACGAGATCTCGCACGACCGGGCACCCTTGCCGGTCACCAGCGCGAGGCGCACCCCTCTGGTTTCCAGCTCCCGAAGGAGGGGCACCAGACCAGGGAAAGGCTCAACCACCGAGTCGTGCAGACGCTCGTAGTGGTCGACATACGCCTCGAGGCAGGCCTCGTGCGCGCCCGGTGCCAGAACTCTCACCGATCCTTCCTCAGAGGGTCCGAAGGTAGCCTCGATCTCCGCGTCGCTGAGAGCCCGGCCGGTCAGCGGCTCAGCCGCGCGGCGGAACGCCTCGATGCAGATCGGAAGCGTGTGAGCGAGCGTTCCATCGAAATCGAAGATCACGGCGCGGAGCGGAAAGGCGTCGGGCTGGGTCACGGAATGAACAATATCCGACGGCCGAACCGCAACGCATTCGAAGAAAGACGCATACTTTGGTTGTGATGCGCAAGCTCGTGCCTTTCGTCGTTCTCGCTCTTTCGGTTGCCGTCATCGGCTGCAAGAAGGAGTCGATTGCTGGAACCTACACGAATGCTAAAGGCAATCTCGTTCTGAACGAGGGCGGTAAGTTCACGCTCGGTGGAGGGAGCCAGGCCATCGAGGGCACGTGGACTCAAGAGGATAAGAAGGCTGTCCTCACGCCGCAGACGTTCGCCGGAAAGCCGAAGGCTGAGGCCATGAAGCAGCTTGACGCGGCCGTGAAGGCAATGGGTCCCGAGGCGGCGAAGCAGCTCGACCCGGTCAAGAAGATGATGGATCGGATGGAGATGCCGATGAGCGAGGACGGCAAAACCCTTACGCTTAGCATCGCCGGCGAGTCGATGACCTTCACCAAGGAGGCCGCTAAGTGAGGCACGCTTCCTTCGTCGCGCTCGGCGCCGTCGCGCTGACGCTCGCCGGTTGCGCTGCCAGTCCTGAGAAGCAGGTCGTCGGCAAGTGGAAGGGATCGGTGACGCTCCCGCCGAACATGGCCAAGGACCCCCGGGCCGGGATGCTCAAGGGAATGTTCTCCAACCTCACTCTCGAGGTCAAGGAGGACAAGAAGTTCACCCTCACCATGATGGTTCCGATTGAAGGGACCTGGAGCGTGAGCGGCAAGTCCCTGACGCTTCAGCCGACCAAGATCATGGGCATGGACGTGAAGCAGGCTCAGGAGATGGCGAAGAAGCAGGGTCGAAGCGCGACCTCGATGGACAAGCCGATGAAGATGACCCTGAGCGAGGACGGCAAGACCCTCACCGCCGAGAACCCTGAGAGCAGCCAGGGCGGCAGCATGACGTTCACCCGCGACGAGAGCAAGTAAACCTGGCGGTCGCATCGCCGCCGACCGGGTAGCCTTCGCGCCGCGATGGACATCCGGTTCTACAAGTCGTTCTGGGGCATGGACGCGCTTCCTATCGAGGAGCGCGTCCGCGTCATTTTAGAGGCGGGCTACGACGGCTTCGAGGCCGCTCTGCCCGAGGTGCGGCAAGCCCGCCAAGCGGGTCTGCAGACGCCCGCCGTCGCCATGCTCTTCGTGACGGAGTCGGATGCGCTCCGCCGCGAGTTGGACGCCTGCGGCGAAGCGGGTGTCGAGGCGGTCAACGTCCACGCCGGGAAGGACTGGTGGGACTTCCAGACCGGGTGCCTCTTCTGGGAGGAGGCGCTGGAGGCGGTGCGTGAGTCCGGGCTGACCGTGACGTTCGAGACGCACCGTGGACGGTTGCTGTTCAATCCGGCGTCCACCGCCGCCTACCTGCGCAAGTTCCACCAGCTCCGGATCACCGCCGACTTCAGCCACTGGACCTGCGTCTGCGAGTCGATGCTGGGCGACCAGGCCGAGTCGCTGGAGCTGGCCGTCCAGCACACTTCGCTCGTGCACGCCCGCGTGGGACACGAGGAGGGACCCCAGGTGCCCGATCCTCGCGGCGAGCGCTGGCTGCCCTACGTGGAGCAGTTCGAGGGTTGGTGGGACCGCATCAAGGAGGCGCACGAGGCGCGCGGCGAGACCGTCATGCGCGTGGACCCAGAGTTTGGGCCGCCGAACTACCTGTGGACCGATCCGTCGGCGGGAGACCGGCCGGTGGCGGATCTGTTCGAGGTGTGCCAGTGGGTGAAGGACCGTCTGCGAACCCGCTGGAGCGCATGAAGCTCGGCGGGTGGTTCAGGTCGAACGCGACGTAGAACTTGGCCGACCGACCGGCGCGGCTCGGCCGGATGCCTAGCCAGCGCTTCGTACCTTCGATCTGGCGCGCCGCCCACGAGCGGCGCGTCGCCACGCAGACGAGGCTCCAACCCGTGCCCTGACCCGGCGGCGGACCGTCGCCCATCCACCCCGGCGCGATCGCGAGGTGGGTGCCGTCCAGGCGCTGGAACAGCGTCCCGTCCATCGATGAGAACCGCGCCGGGCGCTCCCCCTGCCACCCTCCGTCGCGCGCTTGCTGAAGGAGGGTCGGGTACGGGGCTCGCACCCGATACCACTCCCAACTGGAGTCTCGCAGCGGCACCGGTCCCATCCACTCAAGGGTGCTCAGGCGATCGTGATCGCGGCCCTGCAGCAGCTCTCGGTGCGGCGCGCCCCGTCCGAGGATCCACGCCAGGGCCAGCAGGATTGGGATCCCGATCCCAAGGAGAAGGCGGGCATTGCGTCGCATGGTGCTATCCGTCCACCGGTGGGACCCCCAGCACACTCCCGAGGTTCGACCGGGAGAGTTGGAACGTAGCCCCAATCCCTCCCGTAATCGGCATCCGTAAGCGGCGCTAGCAAGTAGGATTACACTCCGTGGCCAAGACCCAATCGATCTCGCCCTTCAAGCGCTGGCTGCTCGAGGGCTACGTAGAGGAGCCCGAGGGGCCGTACGAACGGGACGACACCCCTGGCCACCACGAGCATCCGTGGTGGAAGGTCATGTGCCTCACCGGCGTCGACTACTTCTCCACGCTCGGCTATCAGCCGGGAATCGCCGCCATCGCCGCCGGAGCGCTGTCGCCGCTGGCCACGCTGGTGCTGGTGCTGCTGACCCTCTTCGGAGCGCTGCCGATCTACCGGCGTGTTTCCAAGGAGAGTCCGCACGGCGAGGGCTCGATCGCGATGCTGGAGAACCTGCTGCCGTGGTGGCAGGGCAAGCTCTTCGTCCTCGCCCTGCTGGGGTTCGTCGCCACGGACTTCATCATCACCATCACCCTCTCCGCGGCCGACGCCTCGGCGCACATGATCGAGAACCCGTATTTCCACCATGCGCTGGAAGGCCGGGCCGTGCCAGTGACGCTCGGGCTCATCCTTGCGCTCGCCCTGGTGTTCCTCAAGGGGTTCAAGGAGGCCGTGGGCATCGCCGTGGTGCTGGTGGTGATCTACCTTGGCCTCAACGCGGTGGTGATCGGTCGCGGCATCTTCGAGATCGTCACCCACCCGGTCGAGTTCAATGAGTGGTGGGCTCGGATCAGGGAGACGCGGGGCGGGAACCCGATCCTGATCATCGGGATGGCGCTCCTCGTCTTCCCGAAGCTCGCCCTCGGTCTCTCCGGATTTGAGACCGGCGTCGCCGTCATGGGACTGGTGAAGGGGAAGCCGGGGGACACGCAGCGGCGTCCGCTCGGCCGCATCCGCAACACGCACAAGCTGCTCGCCAGCGCGGCGATCATCATGAGCGTGTACCTGCTCACGAGCAGCCTGGTCACCACGATCCACATCCCGCCCTCCGCCTTCGCCGAGGCGACGGCGACGAGCCCGGCGGGCAAGGCGAACGGCCGCGCGCTGGCGTACCTCGCCCACGAGTTCTTCGGCAACACGTTCGGCACCGTCTACGACGTCAGCACGATTCTGATCCTCTGGTTCGCCGGCGCGAGCGCCATGGCCGGCCTGCTGAACATCGTGCCGCGCTACCTTCCGCGATACGGCATGGCGCCGGAGTGGACGCGCGCCCTCCGGCCGCTGGTGATCGTGTTCACCGCCGTCGCGTTCCTCGTCACCGTCGTCTTCGAAGCCGACGTCAACGCCCAAGGCGGCGCCTACGCCACCGGCGTGCTCGTCCTGATGACCTCGGCGTCGGTGGCGGTTACGATCTCCGCCAACAAGGCGGGGCAGAAGGGGGCGCGCACCGTCTTCGGCCTGATCACCGCCGTCTTCGCCTACACCACGATCACGAACATCATCGAACGACCGGACGGCATCCGGATCGCGTCGATGTTCATCCTCGCCATCGTGCTCGTCTCGATCGTCTCGCGCGTGTGGCGGACCCTCGAGCTCCGAGTGGACAAGGTGGTGCTGGACGAGACCGCCACGCGCCTCCTCATGGAAACCGCCGAGGCGAGTGGGAACCGCATCCGGATCGTGCCGAACCGTCCGGAGGAGCAGGACGAGCGGGAGTACTACCGCGAGAGCCAGGACGCCAAGCGCGACCACGACCTGAAAGACGAGGAGGACCTGCTGATCCTCGAAGTCGAGGTGCCCGACCCTTCCCGCTTCTCTAGCACCCTCACGGTCAAGGGGTACGACATCGACGGCTACAAGGTGCTGCGAGCCGAGGGACCGGCCATCGCCAACGCGATCGCCGCCTTCGCCCTCTACGCGCGGGACACCACCGGCCGCCGTCCGCACATCTACTTCAACTGGGGTGAGGGAAACCCGATCCTGTACCTCATGAAGTACCTCCTCTCCGGCCGCGGCGACGTCGCCCCGCTCACCCACGAGATTCTCCGCCGCCAGGAGCCGGACCCCGATCGCCGTCCGGCGGTCCACGTGGGCTAGCAGGTGGGTCACTGGGTCACTGGGTCACTGGGTCACTGGGTCACTGGGTCACTGGGTCACTGGGGGTGAGGATGGCACCCTGTACAAGCCAGCTGTCGTCCCGAGCGGAGCCGAGGGATCTAACGGTAAGCCTTGACTACTCTTGGGCAACACACCTCCCCTTTGCGTGAGTCTCCCTTCCGGACGGCGCGAGGAGCGCCGGCTACACGCGCCTTCGCGCGTACCCCTCGCCTGGGCGGTGCCCTGACCGGGAGTAGTCAGTGCCTTCGGTTAGATCCCTCGGCTTCGCTCGGGATGACAGGGGCTTGAAGGGGGCAGTGACTGCTCTAGGCCGAGGCGACCCAGGAGTAACCACCTGTGGCTGCGGCATTCGTGCCGCGGATCGAGCGCAAGCTCGATAGAAGTCACCGCCCAAACCGTAGGGTTCCTGTAGTCGCGGGCTGCAGACCGCAGGCAGCCACACTTCTATTCTAAGCGAGCGGCGCACCCGAGGCCCTCCGCGGTCTGAAGCCCGCGACTACAGGAACCCTACGATGTTGCGGCTTGGAGGGAGGCTCCCGCACTGCACGCTGTGCCGAAATCTTCTCATGCCGAGCGGAGCCGAGGGATGACAGGGGCTTGGCGGGGACTCCGCGGCTCGGCGAGTTCGATGAGGTTGCCGTCCGGGTCTCGGACGTAGACTGAGCGGATTCCGAAGCGGGCGCCGGTGCGCTCCACGGGTCCTAACTCGATCGGGATGCCGTGGCGAGAGAGCCGCTCGATAGCGGCTTCGAGATCGACGTCGAGGAGCAAGCAGAGATCGGCGGAGCCCGGCGTGGCCGCTTTGGCGTGGGGGACGATCTCATTGCCGACGACGTGCAGATTGATCTTCTGGTCGCCGAAGGCGAGGGCATCGCGACCTTCTCCGAAGGTCACCGCCTTCATGCCGAGCGCATCTCGGTAGAAAGCAATCGTCCGGTCGAGATTCCGAACGGTCAGGACCAGATGGTCGATGCCGGCGATCACGTCGCCACGCGCTCCAGCAGCCACAGCGCACACCCGAGTTTCGATCGGACGCCGCTCTCCTCGATGCCGTCGGCGGTCACCAGGCGCAGCGCGTTCTGCTCCGCGTCAAAACCGATGCCGGGCTGGGACACGTCGTTCACCGCGATGGCACGCAGCCCTTTGCGTACGAGCTTCTCGCGGGCGATCTCAAGCCCCGCGTCCGGTTCGGCGGCGAATCCTATGACGCTCGCCTGAGGTGCGGCCTTGGCGAGCTCGGCGATCACGTCCGGATTCGGGACCATCGCCAGAGTCGTCCCCTCCGCCGACCGGCGTAGCTTGCCCGCATACGGTTCGGCGGGGCGGTAGTCCGCCACGGCCGCCGCCCCCACGATCACGTCTGCCTCCGCCGCGCGTCCGAGAGCCGCCCCGAGCATCTCTTGCGCGGTGCGAACGCGCAGCACCTCCGCCTGGAGAGGCAGGGCGGCGCGAACGGGGCCCGTCACCACCGTCACCTCGGCCCCCATGAGGAGCGCCGCGCGGGCAAGGGCGGCACCCATCTTGCCGCTCGACCGGTTGGACACGAACCGCACTGCGTCGATCGGCTCCTGGGTGGGGCCGCTGGTGATGAGGACGCGCTTGCCTTTCAGGAGCTGACTGCGCCCGACCACCGCCAGCACGGCGTCCACGATCTGCCCGATGGAGGCGAGCTTCCCTTGGCCGTGCTCGCCGCACGCCACGTCTCCGTCTACTGGCTCCACCACCGCCACCGCGCGCGCCGCCAAGCGGTCGAGCGCGTCGCGATTCGCGTCGTTCGCGTACATCTGCGGGTTCATCGCCGGGGCGACGACGAGTGGGGAAGCGGTAGCGAGGGCCAGCGTTGTGAGCATGTCGTCGCCCATGCCGAAGGCGAGCTTCGCCAGCGTGTTCGCGGTGGCCGGGGCGATCACCACGACGGTTGCCCAGCGCGCCCAGTCGATGTGCGCCATCCGTCCCCGCTCCGGCTCCTCGAAGGTGTCGACGAGGCACGGCTGACCGGTGAGCGCCTCGAACAGCGCGGGGGTTACGAAGCGCTGGGCCGCGTCGGTGAGGCAAACCCGGACGGTCGCGCCCTGCCGCATCAGCTCGCGGGCAAGGTCGGCCGCGCGATACGCGGCGACCGATCCGGAGACCCCAAGAACGACGTTGAACGGCGCAGCCATCAATCTAGCGTACCGGCCCCCTGGGACCGCCGGCTTCAGCCGGCTCCGGAAGACCCGAGATCAGGACCTAACACAAGGCAAGCCCCTAAAGCCGGCCCGCTTCCTTGACCTGGAAGTAGTGGGTCACCAATCGAGCGGCGAGGTCCTGCGGCTCTGCGTCCAAGGCGTGAACGCCGGCCGAGGCGACCAACGTCGTCGCCGCGCGCCGGTCGGCCATGAGCATCGTGGCGGCGGCACGGCGGTACAGGTCGGGCCCGGTGGCGATGGGCGCCGCCATCACCTCGTCCATCCGCGGGTCGAGCACGCGGACGAGAAGGGTCAGGTGACGCCGGGCGAGCGGCCCCAGCGCCCCCACGAGATCACGCGCGCGGTCGGCGTCCTCGTAGTCCGTGAAGCACATGAGGAGCGCCCGGCGGTGCCACCGCGCGCCGAGGTAGGCGAACGCGCCGGCGGCGTCCGACTCCGCGGGCTCGGCGACCAGATCGTGAACCGCTTCGATGACGGCGCCTAGCTGGTTGCGGCCCTTGCGCGGAGGAATGTAGCGGCGGACGGTGTCCGAGTAGACGAGGAGGCCAACGAGGTCGCCGGCGATCGCCGCCGCGTTGGCGAGCATCAGGATCGCGTCGAGGACGTGGTCGAGCTTGCGAACCCCGTTCACCTCGGCGAGCATGTGGCGGCCGACGTCGACCACCAGGATCACCGCCTGGTTTCGCTCCTGCTCGAACTGGCGGACCACGAGCTTGCCGCGCCGGGCCGACGCCTTCCAGTCGATCTTCCGGTAGTCGTCTCCCTCGCCGTACTCACGCAGCGACTCGAACTCGGTACCCAGGCCGCGGTGCCGCGCGCGCCGGATCCCCATCTCCTTCAGCCGCCCCTGCTGCTTCAGCAGGTCGAACTCGCGAAGGGCGAGGACGTTCGGATACACCCGCACCGGCTCCTCGGTGGGGAGCCGGACTTCCTTGAGCACGAGTCCCAGCGGGCAGTACAGCCGCAGATACGTGCCGCGGAAGCTGTCGTCGCCACGCTCCGGAGGCGTGATGTGATACACGAGCTCCTGGGCCCTGCCGGGCTCGAGGTTCAGGACGAGCTCGTTGTGGTCGCGGCCGAACGTGGGCGGCGGCTCGTCGCGAAGTAACCCGCGCACCGGCTCCGCGCCGTCGTTCTCCACCATGACCACCACGCGGTTCTCGGTGCGGACGGAGAGCACGGGATCGAACCGCCGGGTGATCCGAAGGTCGCTGCCCGAGGGCGCGAGGCGCGCGGAGACGTAGGCGGCGAGGATCAGCAGCAGATCGTAGGCCACCACGAGCAGCGGGGCTCCCGCCAGCGACGCCAACGCCGCGAGCGGAATGCCCAGCGCCACCAGGATCCAAAAACGCTTCGTGGGGACCATCGCTTGCCTCGAACAGTACAATCCTAGGGTGGACCACGACCTCGCGATCCTCAGCCCCGAGAAAACGATCCTAACTTACCGGCTCGCGGGGCTCGGCGCGCGCGTTGGGGCGCATCTCATCGACCTCTTGGCGATCCTTACGGTGATCTACGCCCTCGCCTTTGGGCTCTCGCTGCTGTTCGCGCGGATCGCTCCCGATCTCGTTGGAGCGGTGGTGATTCTCACCATCTCCATCTTTCCCTTCGTCTACTTCATCTTTCTCGAAGGGCTTTGGAACGGGCAGACCCTCGGTAAGAAGGCGGCCGGCATCCGGGTGCGCATGGCGGACGGGACGCCGATCACCTTCAACGCCGCGCTGGGACGGAACCTGCTCCGGCCGGCCGACATGGTGCCCGGTACCTACTTCGTGGGGCTGCTCGCCATTTTCACCAATCCCCGCTCGCAGCGTATCGGCGATCTCGTAGCCAACACGGTCGTCACTTACGAGCGCCGGGCCGCGGCCTACTTCCAACCGGCGCCGCACCGCTTGGCTCCGCAGCAGCACCCGTTCGAAGAAGCGGTCGGTCCCCTGCGCGGGATGACCCAGGACGAGTACGACGCGCTGCGCCGAATGTGCGACCGGTTCCCGGACTTCACGGCCACGACGCAGGCTCGTCTCTTGGAGGAAGTGTGGCGGCCGATCGCCGACCGACGAGGCGTTCCGGAGGTCACGGGCGTGCACCCGATCTACCTCGCCGAGGCCATGGTAATGCGCTACGGAAGAGAGCGTGGACTTCTGTAAAACCGTTGGGGATTCGCGGTGGATAAAAGTGGAAGAGTTTGGGAATGTGCAGAACTCACCCCTCGATGGGCGAAGAGGTTAGGCTTTTCCACTCAGTTATCCACCCCCGGTAATCGATTGCAAATGGTGCATTCGAACCTGGAACCAACCGGCTTAAGAGGGTGAGAACCGATAACAGACACGGTTTTCCACCGAAAAGTTTCCCTTAACAATAAACCTAGACTTCATGATAGAGGCTCAGAAAGATAAGAAGGCGGGGGGAAACCCGGGACCTCGCCTCGGAGTCGCGAACATCGCTCTGGAGGGGTTTAGGAATTACGCGTCGCTCCTCCTCGACCTCGCTCCGGGTTTCAATGTCCTTACGGGACGAAACGCGCAGGGCAAGACCAACTTTCTCGAGGGCCTATATCTTCTAGCCACCACGCGCTTGTTGCGAGGTCAGCGCGACGCGGAGGCGATCATGGAGGGCCGCGATCGTGCGACGGTGAGTGCGGAGCTTACGGAGGGTCGGACGCGATTGGCGATCCAGCTCGAGCGAGGCACCCGCAAGCGAGCTTCGCTGAACGGCCTGAACTTGCCCCGTGCCGCGGACATCCTCGGGCGACTTCCCTGCGTCTGCGTGAGCGCGGCAGACATGCCGATCGTCCGCGGTGAGCCGAGCGACCGCCGCCTCTTCCTCGACCTCGAGCTCAGCTCCCTCTCGCCGGCCTACCTGCGCCACCTGACGCACTACAAGCGGGCCTTGGAGCAACGGAACGCCCTGCTGCGCGAATCGCGAGATCGGTCGCTGCCGAGCGTGATGTACGAGCCTTGGGAGGAGCAGCTCGCCCACCACGGCGCGGCGATGCGCCTCCAGCGCCAGCAGTACGTCGACCGTCTCTCCCCCTCCACCTCGGCGGTGCACTCGCGAATGGGGAGTGGGGAGCGCGTGGATCTGTCGTACGTGGTTCGGGACGAGGCCACCGACATGACAGCACTCTCCCACGCGTTGGCGGCGTGCCGGATGAACGACGTGGCGAGAGGGGGAACGAGCGTCGGCCCACATCGGGACGATCTCGCCATCCAGGTGGACGGCCGCGAGGCGCGGCTGTACGGCTCCCAAGGGCAGCAGCGCACCTCGGTCATCTCGATCAAGCTGGCGACCCTCCAGGTGGCGCGTGAGGAGCTGGGAGCCCCACCGCTGCTGCTTCTCGACGACATCCTGAGCGACCTCGACGCCCGCCGCCGCGCGCTGCTGGTGGAGGTGGTGCTGGAGCAAGCCGAGCAGGCCGTGCTCACCTGCACCGAAGCCGAAGCCGCCGGCGAGCGCATCCTCCAGCAGGCCAGGGTGTTCCAGGTCGAAGCCGGGGACGTGACGCCGGTTTCCGTGGTACCGTGACCGTCGTATGAGGCGACTCGCCCAGGTCTTGCCGAACGCCCTCGGGCGCGGAGACGAGGTGCTCCGGCGTGCCCGCGCCCAGGCGCTCCTGCGCCGCTGGGACGAGATCGTGGGCGAGGGACTCGCGAAGCGGTCGCGACCCGACCGGTACGGCAATGGCACCGTGTGGGTGGCGGTCGAGGGATCGGCCTGGGCGCAGGAGCTTCGGCTTCGCAAGGAAACGATTCTCGCCCGGCTGCGAGAGCTCTCCGGGGAGTCGAGCCTGTTCCACGACATCCGCTTCGGCGTGCGCCCGCTGCCGCTGCCGGACGCGGAGCTGCAGGCCGAGCCGGCCGAGTCGGCGGAGCCGCTGCCGCGCGACACCGAGATGACGATCGAGGAGATCGTGGCGCGGCGCCAAGAGCGCCAGCGGGCACGCGATGCGGAAGGAGCTTGAGGCTCGTCCGTTCGTCCTGTTGGCGGCAGGAATCGCCCTCGGTCTGACCGCAAGCAGTCATCCGGGCCATCTTCTTCTCGTCCCCGTTCTGCTTCTCTTCTTGCGCGGGGTGGGGCCTTGGTCTGCGCTGTTGATCGGCCTGACGGTTGGCTTCCTGCGGACTCCCGCGCCTACCGTCCCGCTTCTCGAGAGAACGTTCGTGAACGGTCCGGCGCTGGTGGCGAGCGTCCCTCGCCTCTATCCGGACCAGCTCAGCTGCGAGGTCGAGACGGGAGGGCGTCGGTTGCTCCTGATCGCTCGGGGCTGCCCCGACTTGGTGTTGGGAGACCGGCTGGCGGTGATGGGCGTGGCCAAGCCACTTCGGGACGGCGCGGACTCGTTCCTGCTGCTCAAGGGGATCGAAGGACGTTTGGAGCCCGTTCGATTGGAGAGGACCGAGCGGGGTGCGGGAATCTACCGACTGGCGGACGCTTGGCGGCGCGACTTCGTCTCCCTCACCGACCGCTACCTGCCGAAGCGGGTGGCGGCCGTGGTGCAGGCGCTCGCGTTCAACCTCGACACGCGCCTGGACGACGTCACCGAGGACCGGCTCCGGGCGACGGGCACCGTCCACATCGTTTCCGTGTCCGGCCTCCACGTCTTCGTGATCGCCGCGGCAACCATGTTCGCGCTCTCGATGCTTCCACTTCCGCGACCGTGGCAGATTGGGCTGCTCGCGCTGATTCTCGGGCTTTATGCCATCGCCACGGGAATGAACGTGCCGACGCTGAGGGCGATGGGGATGGGCTTGCTCGGGTTGGCGGCCTACCTGTTCCGGCGAGAGCCCGACGTGCCGTCGGCTCTCGCGGCAATGGCGGTTGGCTCGCTGCTTTGGCGGCCGAACGCGATTTTCGAGCCTGGTTTTCAGCTCTCGTTTCTCACGGTTGCGGGTCTCGCGCTCTTCGCGCCGAGCGGCTTGGACGTGGCCGATGGCCTTCGGCCCTGGCTGAAGCACCGTGGAGTGGAAGTGCTGCGCGTGAGCCTCGTCGCGGGGATCTTCTCCGCTCCCATCGTCGCGTACCACTTCGGCGAGTTGCCGCTGCTGTGGATTCCCGCGAACCTGCTGATCGCGGCCGTGGTCGCTCCGATCGTGGTCGGCAGTCTGCTGAGCCAACCGATTGCGGCCCTCTTTCCTCCTCTCGGCGTCGGCATATTGGTCTTGATCGGGACCTTGGCCGGTTGGGTGCTGTGGGTGGTTGACGCGCTGGGAAGCCTTCCTGGATCCACGGTCTCGCTTCCCGGCTTCAGCGCCTACCTCCTCGTGCCGCTCTATGGGGCGATGCTCCTGATGTGGAGGCCGCGTGTCCGCCGTCCCTAGGTTTGTTGGCGCCGCGGCGGCCTGCGCCGGCGTCGGGATCTGGCTCGGTTTGCGCGAGCCGACGACACGGCTTACCTTTCTCTCCGTCGGGCAGGGCGACTGTGCGGTGCTGCAGCACGACGGCCGAACGATCCTGGTGGATGCCGGGCCGACGAGCGGCTCGTTCGACGCCGGTGCGCGGGTGGTGTTGCCGAAACTGAGGTCGATGGGCGTGGAGCGCGTAGACCTGCTCCTGCTCACCCATCCCGACTCAGATCACCTGGGAGGGGCTGGCGCCGTGCTGCGGGCCTTCCCGGGGGCAAGGATCGCTATCCCTGGAACGTTCCGTGAACACCCGCAGCTGAAGGCGTACCTCGCGCAGTGGAAGCTTCGTCCCGAATCGGTGGTTTGGCTGGGTGCGCGGACCGAGGGAAGGGTCGGTGCCTTCACCCTGTCCGTCGTTTGTCCGCCGCCGGGGCAAGCCGACAACGACGGCTCCGCGATGGTCCGGATCACCGCCGGGGACGCCGGCGCGGTGCTGACCGGCGACGCGCCCTCGGACGTGGAGAGAAAGGCCGCGGCCGAGGGAGATTGGTCCGCCCAAGTGGTGAACGCGGGGCACCACGGCAGCCGGAGCTCGACGAGCGCCGCTTGGCTCCGCGAAGTGCGGCCCGAGTGGGTGGTGGTGAGCTGTGGCCGCGACAACCGGTACGGCCACCCGAGTCCCGAAGTTCTCGAGCGCGTGGCTCGGGCCGGAGCGAAGCTCGCGAGAACGGATCGGGAAGGCGACGTGGCGTTCGAGTTGAGCGGCGGCCGCTGGCTGCGGGTGCCGTAGAGTCTGGAATGCAGGAGTATCGGCACAGCGCGCTGTGCGAGAGCCCCCCTGCAAGCCGCTCTACTACAGGAGAACTGGCATTCGGGCCGTGACCTCCATCGAGCTCCGCACGATCCGCGGAAGGAATGCCGCAGCCACGAGTGGCCTACTCCTGGGTCACCTTGGATGTGAGGTCCCACGGATTCGCGGTGGGACCTCGTCGGTGCCTTGCGCTAGTTCCCGGATTCCTTCTTGCTCGGCTTGTCCGCCTCGAACTTCCGCGTTCCGGCCATCTCCTTCAGCTTCGCTCGCTGCTCGTCGTTGAGCACCTTCGCGCGACGCTCCTCGAAGGGACGCATGAAGTCGGCGGAGATTCGAATCTGACCGCCCGTTCCGCCGCCTTGGCGCATCGCTTCCTCGCTGACCGCCCCTCGAATGTCGTCCTCGATTTCCGCCAGAAGGTCGAGTTGGGCCTTCGAGAGGGAGAGCTTCTCCTGAACCATCGGCTCGGTGATGGCACCTGCGCCGCGGACTTGGACCACCAGCTCGATCAGGCGCGTGCGCTGCTCCGGCTCGAGAACCTCGTTGAGCTTCTTCGACATGATCGGTCCGTCTTCGGGGCTGAGACTAAGACCCTTGAGGCCGCCATGTTCGACCAGCTTCGCGTTGAAGATATCGTCGATCTGTTTAGCCTGATCGGAATTCAGGTTCAAGTCACGGCGGATATCTTTCCGAATCAGCAGCCCGATGGTGCCGGGGCTCCAACTCTTGAAGGTGTCGGTCTGCGCAGCGGCGATGCTGGAAACACTCACGAGAAGCGCTAAGCCGAGCGTACGGAGAAGCTTCACTTTCGCACCGCCGGAACGAATGGTCGGCCGCGAAGGGTGTTGAACGCCGTTTTCTGAGCTGGAGTCAGCACATCGAGCATTCGCTTGCCGAACTTGCCGTCGTCGGTGCTCCGGAACGTCACCCGACCTCGGCCGGTCACCTTCGACATCATCTCCTGCCGGAACTCGCTCTCAAGGACTTGGATCGTCTCCACCTGCTTCTCGGTCATGCGCAGCTTCCGCTGAACCTCGGCACGTCCCAGACTCCGCCCGCCTTCCAGCCACAAGTTGATCTGTTTCAGGCGCGAACGCTGGGCTGCGGTGAGAGGGCGCTCCGCGCTGGCGTTGATCGCGCCGATGTCGCTATTGGGTCCGAGTCGAATGCCGCGGCGACCGTCGATGTCTTGGATCAGTGGGGCGAGAACGGCATCGATGGCGGCGATTTGCTGCGACGAAAGCTTCAAGTCCGTGCGGACGTCCGGTCGCATCAAGATGCCGAAGGTCGGGCGCGGCCCCGACATCATCGAGCTCATCATTCCCTGGGCAAAGCTGACGGTCACTGAGACCGACAGTAGGAAGGCCGCGCAGGCGGCTCGGGCGGGGCCGAGATTGGAAAGCGGGTTCATCATGGTCACCTTTCGTCGGAGTACGACGTTTTTCGTAGGCCACTACGAAGGATTTCGTGCATCCGGTTCCAGACCTCCTGTAGACTTTGAAAAAGTGGCGAAGTGGAACGGCCTTACCGACGCGGAACTTGAGTTGCTCACCGTCCTTTGGGAGCGGGGACCCTCGACCGTGCGCGAGGTTTACGAGGCGCTACCCGAGGAGCGGCGCCGGGGCTACACGACGGTGCTGAAGCTCTTCCAACTCATGCACCAGAAAGGGCTGGTCACGCGAGACGAGGAATCTCGAGCCCACGTCTACGCGGCCGCGACCGCCGCCGAGCGGCACAAGCAGAGCATCGTCCGGGACCTCGTCGACCGGCTCTTCGGAGGCTCTACCAAAGCCATGGTGCTGAACGCGCTCGGCCCTGATCCGAAGCCGGAAGAGTTGGCCGAAATCGAGTCGCTGCTCAGCCGAATGGAGGAGAAGCCATGAACCTCGTGCTGCGGGCGCTCGAGAGCTCGCTTCCGATCGGCTTTGCGCTGGCGGTGCCCACGCTGGTGCTTCGCTCCGTTCTCAAATCGCCTCAAGCTCGTTACGCACTGCTTTTAGGGTGCCTCGTGATGATGGTGGTGGCGCCTCTCACCTATGGGATGCTGGCGACGGACTCGGTTGCTTCCGTCGCCACCGGTGCGAGCCGCAACTCACTGCTGCTCGCCTGGAGTGTTGGCGTGGCGTTGGTGGGGCTCCGGCTGGTCAATGCGGGGCTGTGGGTCCGCCGGCTCGTTCGGACGTCGCTTCCAGTGGCACGGCCAGAGCTAACCGAGACGCTGGAGCGGCTGGCTCGGTCGATGGGCGTCCCTCGCCTTCCGGAACTACGGATCGGAGCGCTAGCGACCTCGCCCTGCACTGTCGGCGTGCTCAAGCCGCTCGTGATCGTTCCGGGTTGCCTCATGACCGGCCTGTCGCCCGGCGAGCTCGAGGCGCTGCTGGCCCACGAGCTCGCCCACGTGCGCCGGTGGGACTACTGGGTGAACCTGGGGCAGCTTCTGGTGGAGAGCCTGCTCTTCTTCCATCCGGCGGTCTGGCTCGTGTCGCACCTCATTCGCCAAGAGCGCGAGCTGTGCTGCGATGACATGGTGGTCCGCGCGACCGGCGATCGCACGACGTACGCTCGGGCGCTGGGCCTCACCACCCGGCTCCTCACGACTTCGGCCGCGCCGGCGGCGTCCGGAGGCGACGTGGCGATGCGCATGCGCCGGCTGCTGGGCGAGCGGACGCCAACCCCGCGCCTGCTTCCCCGCTCCTTCGCCGGCAGCGTCGTGGCGCTGCTCCTGCTGCTTCCGCTCCTCCTCGGACTCTCGGCCCCCGTACCCGCCAGCAACCCGAGTGCTGAGCGATTCTCTACTGAACTGCCCAAGCGGATCACCGCCATTCGAATGTTCAGCGGGCGCGACGGCCGGGTGATTCTGCAGACCAAGAAGGGCAAATTGCCTCCCGGCACTATCCTGCGCGTGCGCCGTGGCCACCAGCCATCCGGCTTCCTCTTGCTGGAGGCGCGGTCCGGTCAGGCTGCATTCGCGCCGAGATGATCTCGACGTCGGGCGGTCTCTCGACGGAGCTGGTCCGTAGTTTTATCTTCCAGACCGATTACGCCTTCAGGAATTAGCAAGAACGGTGACAAGGCTCCCGCCAGAGTCTCTAGCCGCTAGTCGATGCGATCGCATCGACTCGACCTACAGCAACGGCCCAACGGCGATCCGCCAGGGACCGACGAGCCGGGGATCCGCAGGGGCGAGTGCCTTCGACTGTTCGCGTCGGAGGGTAGGCGGCACCCGTCGAGCCGTCGCGAGCGTCGCCAGAAGCCGGCCCGTCAGCGAATCGATTCGGGGCCGGATCTGTTGGGCGAGATTTGGGATGGTAGAGCTCGGCACGAGTCCGGCGCGCCATTGAGCTTGCCAATTCCGCTGGGCGGCCTTGCTCGCCTCGATCTGCGCACGGAAGAACGCCGCCGCAAACTCGGGATCGACGCCGTAGGAGGGTGCCTGCCCACGGACGTCCTCGATCACGGCCGCCTCGCGGGGGAGGTCCTCGATTGGAGCGCCGCTCGCGAACTTCGCGCGCGCGACGTCGTGGGCGATCTCGAGTCGCTCGCGCACCATGCCGAGCAGCGCGTCGACGTGCCGGGAGTCGGCGGGGGCGGGTGCCTGGCCGGTCATGAGACCGGCCAGGAGGAGGGGCAGCAGAGCCATCAGGCGAACAACGCCTTGCGCTCGCGCAGCTTGGCGAGGGCGGCCTGGTGCTCCTCGAGGTTCGAGCGGAGCTTGTCCACGAACTCGGGCTTGGCGCGCTCCACGAACTGAGGGTTGCCCAGTTGAGCCTCGACCTTCGCGATCTCGGCTTCCTTCTTGGCGATGTCCCGATCCAGCGCGGGCAGCATCTTCTCCACGTCCACCAGACCCGTGATCGGGAGGTGCAGCTCGATGCCCGCCGCGGCGGCGGAGACGAACTTCTCCCCCTCGGGGCGGCCCTGCCGCAGTTCCTGGATCCAGGCCTGCGACGCGAGAACCTGCTCGCCGCCTTCGAGGTCGCCCTCGTAGTAGGCGACCGGCACCGGCTTCATCGCCGCGAGGTCGAGACCGGCGCGCAGGGCTCGCAATGCGCGGGTCGCTTCGAAGACGCGCTCGACGCGGGCCTCCACGTCCGGCTGCAGGAACTCGGCGGGCAGCTCCGGCCACTTGGCGGACATGAGGAACGGCGCTTTGTCCTTGATGGGAAGGTAGCTGTAGAGCTCTTCCGTGAGGTGCGGCATCACCGGGTGCAGCATCTTGAGGAACGCCTCGAAGGCAGTGAGGAGCACCCACTGCGGCGTCTCGCGTTGCGCCGGATCGTTCAGCCGGCTCTTGCTCACCTCGATGTACCAGTCGCAGACGTCGCCCCAGAAGAAGCGATACAGCGCCTGGCATACGCTCTGGATGTCGTACCCGTCGTACCCTGCCTCGGCCGCCTTGACGGTGGAAGCCAGGCGGCTGAGGAGCCAGCGGTCCACCGGCTGCAACTCGCCCGGTTGCTCGGGCACCCGCTCCACGTTCATCAGCACGAAACGGGTGGCGTTCCAGATCTTGTTCGCGAAGTTGCGCGCCTCCTCCGTCTTGCGCTCGGAGTAGCGGAGGTCCTGGTTCTCGCCCGTCTGGCTGAGGAGGGTGTACCGCAGAGCGTCGGCGCCCAGCGTGTTGATGACGTCCATCGGGTCGATGCCCGTGCCGAGCGACTTGCTCATGCGGCGCCCGTCCTCGCGGAGCACGGTGGCGTAGATCATCACGTCGCCGAACGGCCTCTCGCCCACTAGGTCGTAGCCCATCATCATCATGCGGGCGACCCACAGATTGATGATATTGCGGTCGGTGATGAGGGTGCTCGTCGGATAGAACCGCGCAAGGTCCTCCGTCTGCTCGGGCCAGCCGAGAGTAGCGAACGGCCACAATCCGGACGAGAACCACGTGTCGAGCACGTCGTCGTCCTGACGGACAATCGGCTTGTCGCCCGCCTTGCGCTGCGCTTCTTCCTGGTTCAGGGCCGCGAACGCCTCGCCATCGGCGGTGTAGTACACCGGGATGCGGTGACCCCACCAGAGCTGGCGCGAGATGCACCACTCGCGGATGTTCTCCATCCAGGCGAGGAAGATCCCCTCGTATCGCTCCGGGCTGAACTTCACCTCGCCGCGCCGAACGGCCGCGATCACGGGCTGGGCGAGCTTCGGCTGGTCGCAGAACCACTGCTCGCTGAGCAACGGCTCGATCACTTCCTTGGAGCGGTCGGAGATGATGAGCGCGATCTCATGATCCTCGACCTTCTCGAGGAAGCCTTGGGCCTCCAGATCGGCGACGATCGCCTCGCGGGCTTCCTTGCGGTCCATGCCAAAGTACGGTCCTTCGGCGCACACCTTGGCCCGCTCGTCCAGCACCACCGGCATCGGCAGGCTGTGACGCACGCCCACTTGGTAGTCGTTCCCGTCGTGCGCAGGGGTGATCTTCACCGCGCCGGTACCGAACGCGGGATCCGGATAGGTGTCGGCGATCAGCGGGATCTCGCGATTCGAGAGCGGCAGGATAAGCGCCTTGCCGACCTTGCCGTGGTACCGCTCGTCGCTGGGGTGAACCGCGACGGCGACGTCTGCGAGCATCGTCTCAGGGCGGGTGGTGGCGATCGTAACGTGCCCGCTGCCGTCGGCATACGGGTAGCGCACGTGGTACAGCTTCCCCTTAACGAGCTGCCGCTCCGTCTCGATGTCGGAGACCGAAGTCTGGAGCTTGGGGTCCCAGTTGACCACGCGCTTGCCACGGAAGATGAGGCCGCGGTCGAACCAGTCGATGAAGACCTTGAGCACCGCCTCGGCGTACTTCTCGTCCAGCGTGAAGCGCGAGCGGCTCCAGTCAAACGCGCAACCGAGGGCGCGGAACTGGTTCAGGATGGTGTCGCCCGACTCTTTGCGCCACTCCCAGACGCGCTCGACGAACTTCTCGCGGCCGAGCTGGCCAGCCGAGGAGCCTTCCTTGCGAAGCTGCTTGTCGACGACGCTCTGAGTGGCGATGCCGGCGTGGTCCTGGCCCGGCAGGATGAGAACGCTCTTCCCCTTCAGGCGCTGGTAGCGGCCAAGGAGGTCCTGAAGCGGGTAGCAGAGCGCGTGCCCCATGTGGAGCGAGCCCGTGATGTTGGGCGGAGGGATGGAGATGCTGTAGACGGGCTTGGTCGGATCGGCATCGGGTCGAAAGAGACCCGCGTCCTCCCAGCAGGCGTACCATTTGCTCTCCGTCTGGGACGCGTCATAGCGCGTCGGCATCGTGCTCAAGTCCATTACTGTGCTCCTTCCGGTCCATGTCGTGGAACGGTGCAGCGATTTTACCGACGGCGTGCGACGGGGAGAGGGTTGGAGGAACCGACGTCCTGGTAAGGGTGAGCCTCAACGGCATCGTTCCACGTGAAACAAGGGGTACCTTGCGCGGCATGACGCCCAACGTGATCGAGCGCCCCGCCACCGTCCTGGCCGGCAAGCGCGTCGTCGGCAAGCCGAAGCAACTGGGAAAGCTCGTTCCCCAAGCTTGGAAGGAGTTGCGGGGGCGGTTGAGCGGAATCCCCGGCGTGGTCGACGCGTCGCGGCAGTACGGGTTCTTGGTGGCGGGTGACCACAAGCTGGCGCTCGGCCGCCTCGCGACCTACATTGGCGTGGAGGTGACCGCCGAAGCCGAGATTCCCGACGACCTCCGGCGGCACGAACTGCCCGCCGGTCGCTACGCGGAGTTCGAGTACGTCGGGTCGTTCCTCGCCAAGGAGTTCGGCGCCTTCTACCCGTCGGTCTTCGGCGCGCTCGAGGAGAACGGCCTGAAGCACGCGGCCGAGTACGGCTGGGTTGAGCTGTACGAGGACGCGTCGCACGACTGGGAGGACAAAACCAAGGCGACCAACCGCCTCCGCGTCCTCTTCCCGCTAACCGAAGAGTAGGCATTCCTTGCGCCCAGGAGCGCAAGAACTCTTCCACCCGGCGCGGGGAACCGCCGTCTTATTAAGCATACGGTTCGACGCGGCTTGCTCTCCCCTTGACCGCAGCGAAAGAAAACCGAGCAATCGTATCGGCCCCGCTCTCCCCGGGGCCGTTTTGCTGTCTGGGTGTCGGTGACTCAGAAGAAGACACTCGTGGCCGCGCCATTCCTGCCGCGGATCGAGCGCAAGCTCGATAGCTCCCTCGCCGCAGAGAGGCTTTGGCTCATTGCGGCAGAGCGATTGTCATCCCGAGCGACCTGACCGTAGGCGCTGACCAGTCACGGTCATGCAACCACCCAAGATCAGCGTTCCGCCCGCCAGTGACGCTCCCCGCGCCGTCGGCATGGAGCCTCACGCAACGACGCCATGGGGAGGCGGCATGACCGTTAGTAGTCAGCGCCTACGGTCAGGTCCCCCGGCTCCGCTCGGGATGACAGGGGTCACTTCTAAGTTGGACCGCCTAAGCTCTGAGTAACGCCTCCCGCAGGCGTTCGGCGTGACTCAGCCGGTCTGGCAGCGCCAGCCGAACACCCGGGCTGACGTACAGGTCGTCGCCGAGATACCGCGGGAAGACATGGACGTGGTAGTGCCACACGTCTTGGTTACCCGCCGGTTCGTTGTGCTGGCGGATGGACGTGCCCTCGGCTCCCAGCGCGAACCGATAAGCACGGGCGACTCGGCGGATGGTCGCGTGCATCGCGCCGGCCAATTCGTCGGGAACCGCATACAAGTTCTCGAAGTGCTCGCGCGGGATCACGAGGCAGTGGCCCGGCCGTCTGCCGAAGCCGACGGCTCCCACGAACGCGAGAGTGGCGGCGTCTTCCCACACGATCTCGGTGGGAGACGTGATCGCGACGTCCGGGATGCCTTGAGCTAGAGCGCAGAACGGGCACCGGTAGCCAGGCGGCGCGTGAGAGACCATTCCAGGCCAAACGATTCGGTGGGCGGCTGGGTTCCGATTCAACTTTGTGAAGCGATGGTGCCGTTCGCCCGTTCTTACGGTAAGAACCCTGCGGATTCCATGTTTTGAGGTGAAACCATGAAGAGCATCGCCATCGCACTCGCTTCCTCCATCGGCACCGCCTGCGCGTTGGGCATCGCCCTCGCCGGTCCTCGACAAGTTGCGGTCTCCAAGCCGGCCCAGCCGATGCAGGTGAAGCTCGAGTGGGTTTCGTCGAACCCGCGCAAGAGTGAGACCTTGATCGTTGCGGTGGACGAGGGTTGTCGCGCGAGCGTCACTCAGGGGCCTCGCGTCGCCACCGTCTCCCCGACACTGAACGCCGACGGAACCGTTACGCTGACCCTCGGCATTCGGAGTCCGGGCGACGATTTCTCGACCCTTGTCACCATTCGCCTGAGCGAAACGAAGGTGATCAAGGGCGTGACGCAAAAGAACGGCAAGACGGCGACCGAGGAAATGCTGTTTGTCACCCCGTCCCGCGTCGAGTAGAGGCCTCCAACGCCCGTCGCCTTAACGTCGACGGGCGGTCTTGCCGGCACGTCCACGCGCGACCTCGACGACCTCCAGCAGTGTGTCGGGCGGAAGCCGCCACAAGAGGCTTGGCGCAAACTCGGGCAAGGTCACCCGCTCGACTGCGCTCAACCTCAGGTTTGGATCGTCCAGTGCCTCGTCGTAGAAGTGGTGGATGAGGCCGACCGAGGCGACGTCGGGATCGCTCAGCAACGCACTCAGGTCCCGCACCCAAGACAGGAGCTGAATCTCGGCTCCGCGGTTGCTCCGCTCGACGGAGCGAATTATCGCCTGCTCCCGGGCCAAGCGCCAGCGGCGGATCTTCTCCTCGCTCCATCCACGCTTGCGGATCTTCTCCTCTTCGTCGACGACGGCCTTGGCATGCTCAGGGCGATGGCCTCGGCCCACGACGGTTCCACAGTCGCAAGACCCCGTGTCGTGCAGGAACGCCTTTCGCCCGGGAAGTCCCTTGAGGAAGGGCGACTCCGGGTGCGACTCGAACTGCCGACCGATCGCCGCGATGCGGCGCTCGACCTCGGCCGAGGGTAGGTCGGTGGTCACGACGGCGGTGATGTGCGTGCACATTGCCTCTATTGTTCAACGCGGCGGGCGAACGGAGAGGATGCGACTGGGCTACCCTTTACGTCCCGATGGCGCACTACACCATCCTCTTCCTCGGCGACGTGGTCGGCAAGCCGGGCCGTGCTGCCGTCCAGCAGGGCTTACCCAGCCTCATCGACACCTACCGGCCGCTGTTCACCGTGGTGAACGGGGAGAACTCCGCCGGCGGCGTGGGCATCACCCCGGATATCGCGGAGGAGATCTACCGTGCCGGAGCGGACGCCATCACGCTCGGCAATCACGCGTTCAACAAGCGCGACATCATGCCGTACCTCGAAACGAGCAAGCCGATCGTCCGTCCATCCAACATGCCGCAGGGAGTGCCGGGCCGGGGCGTGTGCACGGTCGAGAAGGAGGGGATCCGCCTGGCGGTGATGAACCTCTGTGGCCGCACCTACATGGACAGCTACGGCGACCCGTTCGCCGAGTTCGACCGGTTGGTGGCGGGACTCGACACGCCGCACGTCTTCCTGGACTTCCATGCGGAGGCAACGAGCGAGAAGATCGCGATGGGCTACCACTGCGACGGCCGGGCGACCGCCGTCGTGGGCACCCACACCCACGTGACCACCGCGGACGAGCAGGTTTTGGAGGCGGGAACGGCCTACATCACCGACGTCGGGATGTGCGGCCCAGTGCGCAGCGTGCTCGGAATGGATCGCGAGATCATTCTCAAGCGGTTCCGGACCACGCTTCCACAACGTTTTGAGGTCTCGAACGAGCCTGGTGTAATCTGTGGGGTGGTCATTGGCGTCGAAATGGAGACGGGTCGCGCGATCGACATCGAGCGCATCCGCTTCGGAGAAGAGGCGTGACAGCACGCGGAGGAAACGAGTGAAGAGAGTTTGGATTGCAATGGCGGCGACGGCGCTCGCCGGATCGGCGGTTGCGCAGCGCGCGACGATCCTCTACTCGCCGGCGCTCAAGATCAAGGATCAGGGCATCAACGTCCGAGCCTGGGGTAGCGGCACCGCGAGCGAGACGGACGAGGTGGCTTACGAAGGGGCCAACTCGATCCGAGTGAGCACGCGCAACTTCTTCCAGGGCGGCATCCTGAACTTCGGCAAGCCGTCCGACCTGAGCCAAGAGTTCACCGACAACGGCAACGCGCTCAAGCTGACGTTCCGACTGGCGGACGCCGGCGCCATGGGCGGCGGTGTTGGCGGTCCTGGCGGTCGACCTGGCGGAGCTCCCGGTGGTCCGGGTGGACGACCCGGTGGCGCGCCTGGCGGCCCCGGCGGTCGTCCTGGCGGTGCGCCTGGCGGTCCCGGCGGTGCGCCGGGTGGCCCGGGCGGCCCTGGCGGGTTCCCGGGTGGTCCCGGTGGGTTCCCTGGTGGTGGCGGCATCCCGGGCGGCGGTGGTATCGGCCGACCTGGACAGGGCGGCCCGGGTGGGTTCCCTGGAGCCGGAGGTGCGGGATCCGCGCCGTCCCTCAAGACGCTCCGGTTCATCGTCTCCACGACGGACGGAAAGAAGAGCGAGGTCTACGTTCCCGTAACGACGAGCGGATCGTCGGAGCGCGGCTGGAACTCGGTCTCCGTGCCGCTTCAGGGCATCACCGGCTTCGATCGAACGAACAAGCAGATCTCGTCGGTGGCGCTCGCGGGCGACGCGACGACGACGTTCTACGTCGGCGACCTTCGCGTCGTGAACGACACGACGCCGATCCGAGGCGAGACCACGACCCGCGTGTCGAACCTCGCGCTCGGTGACGAGGTCGTGTTCTCCGCCTTTGGTACTGGGGGAGCGAGCATCCTCCGGTACACCTGGGACTTCGACGACAAGGACGGCATTGACGTGGACGCCGAGGGCCAGAGCGTCCGACGTCGTTTCCGCAAGGCGGGTACCTACACCATCACCTTGACGGTGAGCGACTACTTCGGACTTAAGAAGCCGTCGGTCAGTACCTTCAAGGTAACGGTCAACCCTTAAGGCGATAACCTCTAATCAAGGCCGGGCAGTGCGCAAGCGCACTGCCCGGCCTTTTGCTTTTTGGCACTCCAGCGACACGAATTCGAGGCTAAATCGTCCGCTGGAGAGGGGACGGATCTACTGAGGATTCCGCCCAAATTGACCGATGAAGTCCCCAAAACTGTGGACAACGAAAGGCAATCGACAGAGCGGAAAATCAGCGTGCGGTTGAACCAATCGTCATTTTAGTTATCAAAAGTGGTACGGCCTGAGTTATGCTGTCGTACGGGACTGCCTTTTTGGGGAGGTGCTGTTGCCGACCATGTGCAAAAGGCGAGGGAGTTAAATTAGGCGTGGCTAGAGGAAATTTGATGCGAGTGGCCCTCTGCAGTAAGGAGGGCTTGTTTGGCGAGGCTTTGGGGAGCCTCCTCGATCACCAGGGGAACTTCCAGGTGGTCGCGATGGAGCGCAGCCCCCGCGAGTTGATCAACGCGGCCAAGGAGTACCGGGCGCAGATTATGGTGGTCGACTCGTTCGAGCTCGACCGAAATGAGCTGCAGTTCCTCCTCGGCGCCCGTGCGTTCGGCGACTTCGCGATCGTTCTGCTCGTGAACGACGATGAGCGCGAGTCGTTCATCGAGACCCCCGTCGACCGTCTCATCAACCGCCAGCAAGGCGCCACGGAGCTGTTCCAAGCGCTCGAGGAGCTCGGCGGAACCGTCCGCATGGTCGCGCGGCCGTTCGTTCGCGAGAGCCGCCGCGGCTACGGCACCGCCGGCGATCTCACTCGCCGCGAGTACGAAGTCGCGCAGCTCGTCGCCAAGGGCATGAGCAATCGCAAGATCGCCCAAGTCACCGGCCTCCGTGAGCAGAGCATCAAGAACCTCGTCAGCGTGATCATGCGCAAGTTGCACTGCGAGAACCGCGTGCAGGTCGCGCTGAAGCTCACGCGCACCGGCGTGGTCGACGTCAACGAGGACTGAGTCCTCGTCTTTCGTACCGTTACGGCGGCGGTCCCGACTTCTCGGGACCGCCGCCGCTGTGCGTTCAGGAGTAACATCCGCCCGTGAAGCAGAGGGTCCTCACCGCGCTCGTCCTCATCCCGCCGGTGCTCGCGGCCCTTTTCTTGAGCTCGCCTTGGCCGATCTTGGTGCTGGCCTTTCTCGCGTCTACCTTGGGAACGCTGGAGATCAAGCGGATGCTGCAGGACTCCTCGTCGGTGCCCGCTCTAGGTACCTTCGCCATCATCGCTCCGGCTCTTGCCCTGGCTGAAAGATCGGACGATCGCCACGCAGGGATCGCAGCCCTCGCCGCGATCCTGTTTCTGTTCGGAGTCGCTGCGGCTTACCTGACAAGCCGAGCAAGACAAGGTCGTGCGATCGGAGCCTTGGTGGCGCAGCTGTGGGTGGCCGGCCCCATGCTGAGTCTGCTCGCTCTCCACGCCGCCGGACGTGGACCAGGCATCTGGAGTTTCGCTACCCCGGTCCTTCTCGCAATTGTGCCCCTGTGGGGCGGGGACACCGCCGCCATTCTCGCTGGCAAGGCGTTCGGCAAGCACCCCCTCGCGCCCAAGATCTCGCCGAAGAAGACCTGGGAGGGTGCAATCGCAAACCTCGCCGCATCCATCCTGGTGGCGGTTCTGCTCGCCTCGGCGATCGGATACCAGTGGCCAACGGGCCTCGCCTGCGGGATCGCGGCTGGTGTGTTGGGTCAAGCCGGGGACCTCTTCGAGAGCTACGTGAAGCGGAAGGCGGACCTCAAGGACAGCGGTACTCTCCTTCCCGGTCACGGAGGCATCATGGACCGTGTCGACTCGATTCTCTTCACCGCACCAGCCGTGGCGCTGATCCTGCTGATGTAGCGGCCCAGCGTGCTGCGCGAGAGCCTCCCTCCTTCTGCTCGCTTATGGTGTGGGCAGGTCCCGAACCGGAGGGTCTCACGCCACGGCGCGGGGTCCGCGACGAGGTGGGGCCCCTCTGCGCCCCCTGCGGTGATGTCCCTATCGTGCTGCGCTCGATCCGCGGCAGGAATGCCGCGGCCACAAGCGCCTGCTCTTGGGTCGCCTGCACGTAGGTTGGTCAGCGGAAGCTGTCGTCCCGAGCGCAGCCGAGGGACCTGACCGTAGGCACTGACTACTCTAGGTCAAGGCGCCTCCCCCTTTGCGTGAGTCTCCCTGCGGACGGCGCGGGGAGCGCCGGCTACACGGGCGTTCGCTCGTACCCCTCGTCAGGGTGGCGGCATGACCGTGAGTAGTCAGGACTTCCAGTTAGATCCCTCGGCTTCGCTCGGGATGACAGGGGCGTGGAAGAGGGTGCCAGCCTCACCCCGAGTGACCGAGTGACCGAGTGACCGAGTGACCGAGTGACCGAGTGACCGAGTGACCGAGTGACC